>Ga0078972_1000524_pt1 | contig 159420 bp, 167 predicted proteins | sample YelNatPaOPGAMG01_FD_67568 | JGI IMG/M metagenome (GOLD analysis project Ga0078972, IMG submission 67568) | Hot spring thermophilic microbial communities from Obsidian Pool, Yellowstone National Park, USA - OP-RAMG-01 (SPADES assembly) (version 2) | ecosystem: Environmental > Aquatic > Thermal...
TTGTTTACGAAGAGTTCTCGGAGTTTGTTTTCGATGTTCTGCTTTAGTTTCGCACCTAGAGGGCCATAAGTTGCGAAACCGCTTACTCCACCGTACATTTCATATGATTGCCAAAAGAAACCTCTACGGCGTGCTAACTCGTCAATTATGGCGAACTTGTCCGAAGTTTTGGTCCTACCAGTCAATTGTGTTCAGCCTTCTCTATTGATAAATACTTAAAGACTTTAAGGCTTACTAAAAATTCGCAGTGCTTTTGCAATTGTTGCAGGCAGATTGTGTTGCACCATGATAATTGATTATTCTAGTTTTACGTGTTCAACGACTTTCACATTCTGTACTTTTTCGTCTTCATCTATTTGGAATTCTAGCATTACACGGTCTTTCGTGTTTTTCTTACTGTTAAATTCTGTTCCGCAGTAGCCGCATTCGATGTCTGATTCCATTTCCACAACATACCATGACGCATCAACATAATAATGCCCACAGTTTGGGCAGCGCAAAAGAGACACATCTAACCAAGCCTTCATTTTGTTATCCACCATTTCAGCAATAAAGACAGCGTAGCATTTTATAAAGAAGACGCAAAATATCAAATGCAAAAGAGAGGGAACAGCCATGCCAAAAATAAAAGTTGCCATCGTTGGCGTCGGAAACTGCGCATCCGCCCTAATTCAAGGCTTACAATACTACAGCAATTGCAATGAAGAAGAAAAAGCCATTGGATTACGCCACCTATTTATAGGAGACTACCACCCAAGAGACGTGCAAATTGTCGCAGCCTTCGACATTGACAACAGAAAAGTCGGCAAAGACCTTTCAGAAGCAATTTTTGCAGCGCCGAACAACACGCCAAAAATAACCACCGTAGCAAACTCAAACGTTATCGTACACAAAGGTCCCACATTAGATGGTGTCGGCGAATACACAAAAAACCTCATCCAAATCAGCAACCAACCAGAAACAAACATAGCAAACGCACTGAAAGAAAGCGACGCGGAAATCATGCTCAATTTACTTCCAAGTGGCGCAGTAAAAGCCTCACAGTGGTACGCTGAACAAGCTTTAAAGGCTGACTGCGCATTCGTAAACGCTACACCGGCTTTTATTGCAAGCGACGCAGCATGGGCTAAACGTTTTGAAGAAGCAAAATTGCCACTCGCAGGCGACGACTTAATTGACCAAGTAGGCGCAACCACCCTGCACAAAACATTACTGAAACTACTTTCAATGCACGGCGTTCGCATAACCCAAACATACCAACTCGATGTTGGCGGAGGAACAGAATCTTTAGACACGCTTGAAAGAACAAGAGACGTAAAACGCACCGTCAAAACAAAATCCGTAGAAACCGCTTTGCCATACAAGGCGGAAGTGGTTGCTGGCTCAACAGATTACGTGGACTTTTTGGAGAACAGACGAGACAGCTACTTCTGGATTAGAGGCTTATACTTCTGCAACACCCCAATGCAAATAGACCTGAAACTCTCGACAGTGGACGCGCCAAACGCGGGTTCCGTGTTGTTAGACGTAATAAGAGCTATGAAAATAGCGCTGGACAAAAAGCTGAAAGGAACAGTGTTGCCAATCTGCGCCTACGCGTTTAAACATCCACCACAAATTACGCCACTGGAAACTGCAGAGAAAATGTTCGCAGACTTCATCATGGATAAACAAGATTAAACACCTTAATTTCTAGAAAGTTTTTGCAGTTCACGCACTACTTTCTCCTTCACTCCCACTTGCTTCATACGTTCCTTCAGCAAAACTATAGTTTTCACCGGCGTTGGGTCAACACCTCGCAGAACAGCCAAATAAACACTAACAAAATCACCAATGACAACAGTCGACAACATCTTCGCCAACATTCTTCTGCCTTGACCATGAATTTCAAAAATTTCCATGGATTCTTTACTTATCAGCTCCTTTGTAGTTTCAATTCTCTGCCGTATTGCCTCTGGTTCGTCGTCATCCCGAATGAATAATACAGAGAAGCATCTTGCAAGTTCCCCAGCTCTCTCCCAACCCACAATCTCGTTGTGGTTAAGTTCAGGGAAAGACTCCCATTTCGCGGGAACCTTACTATTTTCATTAAACTGTTGCTTTAGACGTTGAGCAACAGCGCGGTAAATTCCAAAACCATAAACGACTGGAACAGTGCCGCATATGTTTAATGCTAACTTCTTGGAAAAATTGTCGTTTGAAGGAGTGTTAGGCGAGTTTGAATCGCTCACCCGCTTCAGAATGTTGATGGCTTCAGAAATTTCAGCTCTAGCGTCTTCAATTAAACCGATTTTTTCCATCAAAACGCATAGAGGTATGAATAGATAAGGAAGGGTTGCGCGTGGAGCCATTCCAGAAGGAACACGCAAATGCGGAATGCTTAATTTTTCAGCAAATTCTTGTAACGTTCCTCCAGAACTTAGGCAAACAATTATACATTGACGTTTTACAGCATCCAAAAATACGCTCAATGACTCTTCAGTTTCGCCAGAATAACTCACAACAAAAACCAGAGTGTTTTTGTTCGCGTATGCGGGTAAAGAGTATTCCCGACAAACTTCTATTGGAACAGTCAATTTGTCTCTTGCCCAATCCTTCAAAAGTTCGCCGCCGATGGCAGACCCGCCCATGCCTGCAACAATAATTGATTTGGGTTTTGGATAACTGACGGAAACTGTTTCGGCTAACTTTGCGGCTTCACCGTAATGTTTTGGAGCGTCAACACAGAAAGAAAGCATGTTACTCTTATCAATTCGTTTAATTTCGCCAAGATTATCCAGAATCGTTGCTTTTGGCAAACTCTTCCACCCATCACAGTCAAATGTGAAAGCTATACGCTTTTAGCTTTTAAGCAGAAGAACTATAATAGCCATTTGAGGATTTAATCTAATAGCAGCAAAGGCGGAACACGGTTTGGATGGGAAAAAAATTTCAATAGCCATACCTGCTTCTGTTGTTTCCGACACTCCTCATTTACGTGAAAAAACATCAAAGATAGGTCTTATTGGAAGAGCAGCCGCAATTTTCAAAGTAGACGAAATCGTAGTTTACCCAGATAACCCAGAAACAAATCAAAGATATGAGATAGATTTAATCACAACTCTGCTTGCTTACATGGAAACGCCGCAGTATCTGCGAAAGAGACTGTTCAAACTTAAACCAACACTTCGATATGTAGGCGTACTTCCACCATTACGCACACCACATCACCCATTAAACCGCAAAATTAAAGATTTGAAAATTGGCGAATACCGAGAAGGAGTAACACTATCCGGCAGAGAAGATGGCACACTCATAGACATCGGGGTGGAAAAACCCGCTTTAATCCAGAATAGACAACTACCAAAAGGCAAACGCACCACCGTAAAAATAACCAAAATAAACGAGCAAGTACAAGTTGACTTGGCAAGCCGTGAAGAAATACTGCGTTACTGGGGATATACAATCACCACAGAAACGCAACCATTTGTAAAAATGTTGAAAAGCAGAAATTTCGATTTAACAATCGCCACCTCTAAATATGGCACTCCATTCGCGGACGCTGCAGAAGAAATTTCAGAAAGATGGAAATCAGCACAAAAAATTCTCTTAGCGTTTGGCGCACCCACTCAAGGCTTATACGAAATAGTAAAACATGAAGGATTCAACTTGGACGACGTGGCAGACTTTATCATTAACACAATTCCGACACAAGGAACAGAGACGGTTAGAACTGAAGAAGCACTCATTGCATCTTTAGCAATCTTAAACGCACACTTCCGCTTTTAATGTTTAAATGCACGTTCTGCGTATGTGCCTTTATGTATTTCGACATCGCCATGCCCCTAACACTTTTCCTAGTCACAATAGCGGCCATGCTTTTAGAAAAGAAAATCGAAGGAAAATTTAAAGACATTTTCGAAGAAAAACAATTCAGCATCTGGAACGCTATCGTACTCGTTGCAGCAATGAGCATAACAATATCGCTCATAGTGTTTGTGCCGCAAATGGCAATTATGGCAATGTTCCTCTTCGCTTACTCACTGGTACTCTTCATTTTCTCTTATCTTTTCTCAAATCTTCCCAAAGCCAAGGCTCAACTCTTTTTCAAAGGATTCCTCATAATCAGCTTCGCCGCTGCCACTATTAGCATGTTCACTTTTGGAACAAACATCATGGTTGCTTATGGAGCCTTAGCCTTTTTCTGCCTCTTCAGTTTTGCATTAGTGGCATTGTTGTATGAAGAAAATAGAATTAGCACGAAAGAAAGATGGTATCTCGCAGTTTTGCCACCAGCATCATTCATATGCCTATACGCGTTTTTTAGCAGAACCCCAATATGGTTTCCTTATCTACTTGACATGTATGGAATCGTCTTCGCAGTCTTAATAATTCTCTATCTAGGGACATTATTTACATGGAAAACCTCACTGATTTTCGCCGCACTGTTAACAATTATGGACATAATTCTAGTCCTGTTCACGGGCGCAATGGTCTCCGCTGCAAGGCACGTTTCAGTTCTAAGACTCCCAGTCCTAGTCTCCTTACCAACCCTTCCTACAATCACAACTGAATGGGGAATAATCTATATGTCACTAGGTCTAGGTGACTTTTTCTTTGCCGGATTACTAGGCATACAAACTATGAAAAAGTTCGGTAAAAAATTCGCAATCTTATCAGTTGCCGCAATGTGCATTTCATTCTTCATTTTCGAAACAATCCTACTAAATTATGAGTTAAGGGCATTTCCAGGCACATTAATGATTATCTGCGGATGGCTACCACTAGTAATTTTGAAACGCCTAAAACATTAAGGAACATTAAAAGAGAAAACTGCTAGGCGCCAGACAGAGTTTCTAACCAAAAAGTGCGCCTAAACCTTCAAGCGCTGCCTCTTCCTTGGCTTTCTCCTCTTCTTCCTTCTTTTTCTTCTCTTCTCCCTTTGGCTTAGCTTCTGCCGCTGGTGCTGCTGCAGCTGGCGCCGCTGCGGGTGCAGCTATCATTGTAGGAGCAGACTTAATCGCCTCGTCAATATTCACCTCGGCTAAGGAAGCCACTAAAGCCTTCACTCTCACAGCATCCACGTTTATGCCTGCAGCTGTCAAAACTTGTGTCAAGTTTTCTTCGTTTATTTCTTTTCCAGCCTTGTGAAGAAGCATGGCAGCGTAAACATATTCCATACTCGTTTCACCTTTCGGTTCAAATACCAAGCTTTAAAATATAAACCTTTTCTGTCAATCGCCTACAAACGTCTAAGAACCGCCCGAAATCAATCTCTAACTCGTAATTTTGAGTAGATAGAAGAATTTTCCGACAAGCATTTAAAATTTGCAATAAGTAGTTACTGATAGAGAACAAGAAGGAAGCAAAAATTGCAAGGAACCGAATTCTACACCGTTGACTTAACCAAAACCAGAGGAAAAGGAGAGTTCAGATGCCCAAAATGTGGTGTCCATATATCTCCAGACGACAAAACCGACAAGGTTTATACTGTCTTGGAAACCGTGATGAACAGAGACTGTTTGGAAAAAATAATTCTGCAATGCAATAGCTGCAAAAGCCAAATTCACCTAATAGGCTTTCAAGCCATAGATAAATTGATGTGATATCAAAAAAAAGTATCTTTTAGCAAGACAAATTTTACGTCACTCTTAAAGCGTTAATTCATATTTTGAATTCATAATGGTTAAGTAGTTTTTAAGAGCTAACGCTAGTTTTTGCGTGAAACTTCCAATTGTTGGAAACTTCACCGAAAAACATCAGATTCACTTGAATTTTTCATCAGCTCAAGCTTTAGCCTTACACAAACTTAAGGCGATAACAAACAAAAAAGGAGGTGAAACTTATTGTGGAAAACCAAACTGATAAAATGGCTTCCATTGATAATAACTCTGGCAACAGTAATGATAGCACCTTACATAAAGACGATTTGGGGAGACATACCAAATCCAACAATCTAAAACGTGCAATAGAAAGAATAAGAAATTCGAACGCCCTCAAGTTTGTAATGTTCAAAGAAGATTTTCCAAGGCATCGCGTAATTGAGAACATCTCTCCACTGCACGCCATTACGATCTTCTACCTCTGTCTCTTCATTGGTTTGCTTGGTTTCATCGTACTGGTATATGCCACCTTCCTAGGATTCATGGTTTACTATGCGACAATCGGCATAGTAGTGTTGGAGATCTTACATTACCTATGCGACAAATGATACAATGACGACTAGTTTAACTTCAAAACAAAAATAGGAAACTAAACAGGTTGATTAGCCTTTTTTCCTAGACTTAACATTTCAGCATGTGCTTTTCGAATTAAGTCTGCAATTGTATCTTTGGTTGGAACAGCTGCGTTTATTGAAAGCGCATAAGCTTTCTGATGTGCCAATTGTAAAAGCGTCATCATGTTTTCTTTCGTCGGATAAGCTATAGTTATTGATAATGCAAAGGCGTACGCATGAGATTTTTCGACGGTTTGTTTAGTGCTATCTATATCTATTTGGAGTTGTTCAGCAGTTATTACTAAGCCGTCATCATATGCTACCTTCATTAAGAGCCCTGCTTCTACGGGTTTTATTCCAAGCTTTGACAACACGCTTGCAAGTCTTTCAGAGATTACTTCGCCTTTTCTGACGACTAACGTGTCTTTGTTTATCCAAACACTACCTGCTTCGATTCTTGTTGGCAAACCAACAGCGTTTAACTGGCTAATTATTGGACCTGGCGGTTGACCAGTGTTTCCTGCGGGAACTATAACGTCAAAAGCGGCTATGTCGCCGGCTTTTGCTGTGGTTCGTACTTTTCCTCTTTCGAGAAGTAAGGCCAACTTAAACGGGTTAAGGTCGGTCATTAGATAGACGTTTGACCCTGTTAAGTGTTCTTCGATTTTTTTCAGTTCTGGCTTTTCCTTGCAGTTTTCAATAGCTAATTTCATTAACGTGTTTTTTATAACTTTCATGTATGCTTTGTCTGATAATTTCTTTTTTAACTCTTGGAGTTGGGCAGCCCTAACTTTTTGCAAACTAGCGATTCCGATGACTTTGTGTTTCTTTATCAGCTGTGTTATCTGCTCAACTTCATTGATTTTTTCCTGCAAAACTTGTTGAGATGGCATTTGTTTTCCTCTTTCATGGTTTAATCTTCACGGGCTTACCCATGGAAGTTTTTATGTAGGCGAATTTGATGTTTTTAATTCCTTTTTTAAGTTTCCCTTCCACTGCTCTCAAAACTGCTTGAACATTATCAGCCAACTCTTCTTCTTTCATGCTTTCGGTTCCAACTCGGCACTGCAGTATTGGCTGATTTCGCATCTTCGCAATGACGGTTTTGCGGTACTTTTCAAGCAAGCTCGATATATCTGCTGTAGGCGGAACCGGCACTGGCATTTTACCCCTAGGACCCAAAACTGGACCAAAAATTTTTCCCACTAGAGGCATCAAAGGAGCCTCAGCAACAAAAAAGTCATATCTCTCAGCAATATTACGCAAGTCACGTTTTTTGCCACCTAAACTCTCAAGTTCAGCCCTTTCAATTACCAAGTCTGCGTTTGCCTTTCTCGCTTTTAAGGCCAATTCGCCGGATGCTATTACACATATCTTGTTTGGTTTTTCTGGCGGAGGATGTGGCAATTCTACGAGTTCTTGAATTCTGCCTTCAGGAGATTTCATGTCAATGTCCTTGAGGTTTAGAATAAGCTCTACCGATTGAGTAAACTTTCTTTTTTCAGATTTTTCTTTTGCTGCTTTAACTGCATCTAAGATAGTTTTCTGGTCTAAGGGCATTTTAGAGCCTCGTGCCAATGAGGGAATATAACGCGGTTATAAAAATATTCTCTTAGGCTTAACTCTTACTAAATATTTCGTCATACTTGCCTTCATCAATTTCTCGTTGTATCTCGCGTGGATCCTTACCCTCCACGGTGACGCCCATGCTGACGCAGCTTCCTAGGATTTCTTTTGCTGCTAGTTTCAGATTTTTTGCCAAGAGTTCTTCACGTTTAATTTTTGCTATGCGAATAATCTGTTCCATTGAGAGATTCCCGATTTTTTGAGTGTTAGGAGCGCTAGAACCTTTCTCTACTTTCAATTCGCTAACAATTAACGCTGATGCTGTTGGGGTTCCAACGCTAACTTCGAAGTCTTTAGTTTCAGGGTCAACACTGACTTTCACGGGAACCTTCATTCCAGAATAGTCTTTGGTTAGTTCATTTATTTTATTTACAATTACAAGGACATTCACGCCTAAAGGACCGAGAGCGGGACCTAATGGTGGTCCGGCGGTTGCTTGTCCTCCGCTTACGAGTAGTTCTATTACCTTCTTTTCGCCCATTTTATATTTCACCGCTTTCTGTTTTTGCTTTTTCAACTAATTTTACGTAGTCAGAATGCACAGTGATTGGCAAAGTGAAAGTTGCTTCCAACAATTCAAGCGTGACTTCAGCTTTTGTTTTATCAATGCGAGTGATTTTTGCACGCATACCCTTAAACGGTCCTCCTGTCACTTCAACGATGTCGTTTTCGCTTAACTCTTCAATAACCGGTTTTCTTACAATGTATCTTTCAATTTCAGTGAAACTCACAACTCCCGGGACTCGCGAGCGCACATGTCTTATTCCAGCTATTGCTTCTTCAACCATATGCGGTCCTTCTGCCTCCATAAATACGTATCCTCTTAGGGCTTCCGGCACTAAAATGGCTTTTATAGGTATTTTGTTCATCTCAACTTTTGCGGCAACAAGCTTAGCTACGTTTTTCTCTTGTCCAGTTGTTGTTTTCACTGCAAAAATCTTCGTTGGAAATGCTTCTTCCTTTTTCTCCATAAAAATCTTCCTTCTAACTTGTAGCAGACGCGCTTGGTTGCAGAACAGAAGAAACTAGTTTAATGACAAAACCGACCAGCCCAATGGCTCCTATGCCCAAAAAGCATATTTTTATTGATAGCCACAGCTCGCTTTTCCCAGGCTTTACTGAAAGCTTTAGCGTTCTTGCACATCCTGATAGGAATGACCTTAAACCCATGGTTCATCGCAACCTCAACATCTCATTCTTAATATAAACGTTACTACGATTGTTGGTTTCTATTAGGATAAGCTAGACATTTCTATTAACTTTTCCCTTATTAAAGGGGGATAAACACGAAAAACGTTGAAGGTCAAACTTTTTCAAAGGAAAGACCCATTTCTTCGAGAATCTCAATTAGTTTTGGTTTATGTTCGCCTTTTATTCCCTTCCAGTCCAAAACTGCAAGCTCAACCTTTTCTAAGGTTCTTTCTACGCATTGCTTTAGAATTATCAAATCTACGTTTGGAAAGACGTGTTTAGGGATTATGTGCCCGAATGCCATTTCTTTCTCCAGTGCCAGTTTGGTGAATTTGTTGTTGTAGTGTGGCCCACCAATTCCCAGAACAGCCTTTGCTTGAGAGCTGTTGAAACATGAGACAGCTTCTATCGCCGAATGTGCAATAGCTTCTGCAGCCTTCAAATCACTCCATTGTTTAAGCGAACTGCCCAACTCAACAAACATTGTTGGCACGTCTAAAGATGGCCCATGATGCGTGCATTCATAAGAAACTTTATAATTAAGCTGCATATCATTTTTTACACGCATCATAGTTCTTAAGGCATCGCGCATGGCGTTTGCTGGAGAAACTGAAACTTTTCTGGAAAGCCCACCTAACTCTGCTTCGCCTAAATTGCCTGGAGTGTGTACAGAGAATGTGGGAGTGCCGCTGATGCTGCTGTGTCTTGAGATGAAGATTATGAGTTCTGGATTTGGAAAAAAATCGGTTATGTTTTGTGCATAAATGGATTCGTTGTTTAATGTTACAATCTGAACTTCTTTGTGGTTTAAGTTGGCTTTGTAAATTGGGTTTTGTTGAAAAGTTTCTGCGGTTTTCTCGAAAGAGTAGTGTCGTAGAATTTGCTTTTTGATGTTCTGACTTGCCACATCTTTGTTTGAAGCAACAATTAAAATCATCAGCATACATCCATTAGTACAACACTTGTTGTTTGAAGAAAAATGTTTCCACAAAGTTTATAATTTTTGAAATCGGTTGAAGCCTTTAAAGTCCAAAAAGGTGAAACACATGCATTTAGTCAATTTTAAGGAGCTAACTGGTCAGCAACTCGAAGAGATAATCGATAAAGCCATAGAAGTCAAGAGTAACCCGCAAAAATATCGAACTGCACTTGAAGGCAAATCGTTAGCTATGATTTTTCAAAAAACTTCTACTAGAACACGTGTCTCTTTTGAGGTTGCGATGACTCAGCTTGGTGGTCATGCTCTCTATATAGATTGGAGAACAACAAACTTTGCCCTTGCGGACATTTCCGATGAAATACAGTATTTGTCGCGTAATGTTGATTGCATAATGGCGAGATTGTTGAGGAACTCTGACTTGCAAGTTATGGCTAAGGCTTCCCGCGTTCCAGTGATAAATGGATGTGACGAAAAATATCATCCAAGTCAAGCGGTAGCAGATTTGATGACGATGAAAGAGAAAAAAGGAACTTTAAAAGGCGCAAAATTGGTTTACATAGGCATTCACAACAATGTCTGTAACTCGCTTATTGAAGGATGCACGAAAACTGGAGTAAAAATAACCACAGTGACACCTATATTCAACGAGCCATCAAGAGATGAAGAACTTTTGGAAAACGCAAGAAAAACTGGACTTTGGGAAACCACTTTAAATGTTAAGAAAGCGGTTGAGGACGCAGATTTTGTTTATACAGACACTTGGGTTGACATGGAATTCTTTTTAGACCCTAAATTTGCAGCAGAGAAAGAAAAACGTGTAAAACTTATGATGCCTTACCAAATAAATAGGGAACTGCTGAAGAAAAGTGATGCCTACATAATGCACGACATGCCCATTCACAGAGGGTATGAAATAAGCGCAGATGCCATTGAAAGCCCAAAGTCAGTGATCTATGAGCAAAGCGAAAACAGACTTTACTCGGCAAAAGCAATAATATTAAAACTATTGAAAAAGCACTAAAAGACTATTTCAAGATCATTTGCACGAATTTCTCAGGGTTAAATTCTTCCAAATCATCGTAGGTCTGTCCAACGCCAATAAAAAGAATCGGCTTTTTTGTTACATAGGTGACGCTTAGGGCTGATCCTCCTTTAACATCAGCATCCACCTTGGTTAGTATGGTTGCATCGATATTCACGCTTTTATGAAACTCCTCGGCTTGCATTACAGCGTCGTTTCCAGTAAGCGAGTCCACAGTTAAAATGGTGAGGTCTGGATTAACAATGCGCTTTACCTTTGCAAGCTCATTCATCAAGTTTCTGTTTGTCTGTATCCTACCAGCAGTGTCTATTAAAACAACATTTATTCCGTGAGCCTTGGCGTGGCTTATAGCGTCGTAGGCTACTGCGGCAGGATCTGCACCATACTCGTGCTTAATCATTCGTATTCCTAAACGTTTTGCATGTTCTTCTAACTGTTCAATTGAGCCAGCTCTGTATGTGTCGCTACACGCAAGAACAACGGAATACCCTTTTTTGTTTAATAGACGTGCAACTTTGGCAATTGATGTGGTTTTTCCAGTGCCATTTATTCCAACAAAAACTATCACGAAAGGCTCGCCTTTTTTTCGTTTTTCTTCAATTGCTTTGAAAAAATCTATCTTGTTGTTTGTAAGCATTACTTCTAAAAGTACTTCTCGCAAGTTCTTTTCTACAATTTTCTTGCGGTCTTCAAGACGCTTAACTTGAACGCCGTCTAAGCGTTTTTCCATCTCATTACATATTCGTTCTGCCACGGGAAAAGCGACATCGTTTTCGACTAGGCTTATTTTGAAATCAGAAAGCATCGGGCGAAGGTTTTCAGCTTTAAGCTCGGTTGTGGTGACTTTATTTACGAGCCCCTTTAATCCTGATTTAAGCCGCTCAAACATCTTTTTTGGCTTTCTCCTCTCTGAGCGTTGCTACTAATGCTTCGAATTTTTCCCTGTCTTCGCCTATTCTTTCTGCTATTTGAGCGAGTTGCTGCTGAAGCGTCATTCTCGTGTTTTCCAAATTTTCAAGACGTTTTTTGATTATTTCTTTTGCTTCCTGTAATGTTTTTTCAACCGATACCCCCGCACCCATTCCAACTATTATCTTATCTGGGTTGTCAAGTCTTGCTTTTATGTATGAGTTGCCGCCTATTGGAACCATAAGTTCAGAGTTTTCCTTTTCTTTTTCCAAACCTTCCAGTGTCATACTCGCGTAAGATAAGTCGGTTATGACGGCGTTTACCATGTTAATTCTTGACTGAACCGTTTCTGCATTGGCTTCGAGAACACGTATTTCTACGCTTAATTTGCGGAGTTCTTCTTCACTTTTGCTCGCCAAGTTCCTCTTCTCCAGCAACAAGTTTTTTCAACAAGGGATTCTCGATGTCTTGGGGTTGAATTTCTTCTACATTTGCTATTTTTATGTGGTAACGTTTCACGCGGTGTTTACTTCCTAATTCTGTGTAAACCTTTTCGATGGCATGTTCTGGCTTCATTGCTACAACTTCTTTTTTGAATGAAGTTTTAAAGTTTGGCTTTTGAATTTCGCCGGATACCCTGAAAACCTTCATGCAGTTTCCTCCTTCACAACATCCAGTGCGTTCCCAATTATAAACATCTCGGGTCCGGTTGTCATAGCTCCAGCAACAGCTGCATAACTATTACCAATTAAACCAGTACCCACATAAGGTATACCACAATTTATGGTGCCAACTTCTACAGGAACCTTTAACACTTCTTCCAAAAGTTTACGTTCAGAATCCTTCAACAATGGATGAACCAGAACACCTTTGTTTGTTGCAACTCCAAGCGAACCAACATAAGGTAAGCCAGCAATTTCACCAGTTACAACCTCAACACATAAGGTTTCGGAGATTTTCTGAATTTCTGGCGTTTTCAATCTCGGGTCAACAATTGCACCATGGTCATTTGTTAGAACCAAGTTTCCGTATGCGGTTTTCTTTGTCTCCATTATGGTAATGTTTCCCTCGAACGTTGATTTTATGGCGTTAAGTTCTTCTTCCTTAATGAAATGTGGAAGCAGAATCCCATTTGAGTTTGCACACGCCAGTGCGCCGACCAAGATTGAACCACCGATGGTTGTATGTATTAATTTGACTTTCAACCACTCACGAAGTCGTTCAGCCTTTTTTAGAGGGACTATTCTGGGAACTATGACTATTTTATCTGTCGCAAGCGAGTAAACGCCTATGCTTACGCTTCCAACAATTGTTGATAGGTAAATTGCCAAGCAATAGTCTCCTTTAGTCGAGTCAAGTTTGAGCGAAGATAATTATTTGTAGCTTCTTTTTAAAGGCTACCATAGAGAAGCGGTAGTGGGTTGTTTATGAAGGAAAATTGGAATAATACTTTACTGGGTGCTTATCCAAGTGGTGTATGATGTTTTTTGCTTTTTGGAAAATGTCGAAAAGATTTATTTAGAAGGTGAAAAACAAAAACTTAAATATACAGTAGAGCCTATTATTAAATGGGAGAGAGCCCAGTGAATTAGGACGACGCAAAGTCGCCCTCTTCTTCTCCCTTCCCTGTCCTTCTACACAGCTATCTTAGCTGACAGCACTTTTGTTATGTTTATGTTAAGACTATTTGTTTAAAGAAGATGTAGTTCTATAATTGGAGACGCTATAATGATTGGATTTATGTAGCTACTGAGTGTCTAATTAATCTCCTTCAGCCAGATAGACTGTAACGTTGCCTTCTTTGTCTTTTGCGGCTCTTATTCGGATTTTTCTTGGAGGCTTTTCTATGCCTCTGCTCCAAATAGCTTCATTTACTTTGTTATCAAGGATTAATTTTTTAGGTTCTTCTTCCTCTTCTCCTTCCTTGCGCGCTTCGAGTTTCATGTGTTTTGTCACAAAACTTTTAATTATTCTAATAGCTCTTGGTGCTCTTTTTCGCGGTGGGGCAATCCACGCCCTGCTTAACGGAATCGTGTAGATTCGTTCTTCAACTATTTCCTCTTCTTCGCGTTTTTCTTCCTTTTCTGGCTTTGCCTCTTTTTCTTCCTCTGCCGCCACTGTTTCCTCTATTTTTTCTTCTTCCTCTACTTCGCCTCCTTTAGGCTCTTCTGGTTTCTCTTCTGCTATTTCTTCTTCTATTTCGCCTTCAACTTCTTCAATGGTTTCCTCTGTTGTTTCTTCGGTTTTCTCTTCTTCAGAAGCTTTTGGTAGCTCTTCGTGTTCTTCTTTGATTTTTGGTTCTTCGTCGTTTTCTTCTTTCAATTTGTGTTCCTCCTAAGCTCTTATTTTTCTGGTTCTCCATTGTCTTCTTTTGGGGTGTGTTCTGAATTTTCCTGCAGTTTTAGCCATTACCCATGATGGGACAGCTTTTTTCTGTTTTCCTGCCTTTGCTAATCTTCGTTTTTTAGCTGCTGGCTTGTTTCGTGCCATGTTATATTCTCCTTATTTTTGTTTCTCGCTTATGGGTTTGAAGTTGGATGAGTAGCTGTTTTAATTGTTCATCTGATAATGGCATGGGCAGCTTTCCTGCTTGTGCCAGTTGAATTAGCTGCAATTCCAGTTGTTCTGTGAAGTCAGGTCGAACCATTTTTAGGTTTGTTAGCCTTTGTCTTGCTTCTGGAGTTAATATTTTTCTTAGTAATGCTTGTTTTTGCAGTTCCAGCTGCTGTTGTAGTTGTTCTTGTCTTTGTTCTTCTGTTAGTTTTTGTTGTAAAGCTAAAAGTTTTCTTCTGCGAAGTTCTTCAAGTTCGTCTTCGTCTGACATTTCAGTCGCCTTTCCTGTACTTTTCTAGTTCAGGATTTTCTTTTGTTAGGTCCTTGTAAAGTTCTTCGGTGATTTCTTGCAAAAGTTTTCTTCCTTCGCGTGTTATTCTTCTTCCTTTGGGTTTCAATGTTTCAATTAAACCTGCTGCTTCTAGTTGTTGTAGGGCTTTTCTTATTATTGTTCCTCCTGCTTTGACTACGTGTTCTGGTTTGACGCCGAAGTCTTTTCTTCCGCCGTAATCTGCTCTTAGTTTCTCTATGCCGATTGGTCCATGGACGTAAATTTTTCTTAGAAGAGAGGCGCAGCGAATGTACCACCAATCTGGGTTTTGTGGTTGTTTTTGGGCATGAGAACCTGTTTTAACTGCGTTTGCCCATGTTGGCGGGTTTATTGTCTCGACGTTTTCTTTTAGATATGCAGCTAGTTTTTCAATGAGTTTTGATGCTGGGACATCGTGGGGGGTTACCAAGATTCTTTGTCCTCTGATTTTTCCTTCAGTAAATCGGGAAGCCAAATATAAAGCCTTTCACTTTTTGTGGCGCTTGTAAAGCATGAAAGTGTGGCCTCTAACTTCAACTAGTTCCGCTTGTGTTTGTTCTGCAATTCGCAGTGCGACTTGTTTTGCTTCATTCTCTCCGAGAGCGCTCTTTAACAGTTTAATTTTCAACATTTCTTTTTTGTCAAGTTGCTTTTCAATTTCTTTTAGAAGTTCTTGTGAAACTCCGCTTTTGCCAACCCATATTGTAGGTTTTTCTCCGCTCAATCTACGTTTGATGCGGCGTTTGGCGCCGGCGCTGAGTTTGCTCATGTTCATGTTTTCTCCTTTTTCTTTCTTTTTAGGGGTATGCGCATTTGATTACCACAATTGAGACATGTTATTACTAAATGTGGTTCTCTTTGCTGTTTTATCCGCACACGACAATTCACGCCAGGCAAGATAAAGCTTTTACAATGTCGGCATATTTGACGTTTGTACTCGGTGGGTAGGTGGATTTTGGCTGCCATGGCTATTTTTCTTGCTAGGTTTACATAGCGTTGTGCTAATTGAGGGTCGTCGTGAAAAGTTTCTTTTGCTAAGCGGAAAAGTGTTTGAATACGCTGTGTTGCGATGCGTCTAATGTCATCATGCATTATTTGCACATTGCTCCATTAAATGATATTTCAGTATTACCGAAATTAGCCTTTCCATTAGCAGAATTCGTCTGTTATTTAAGGTTTTGATTTGGCAGGATAACAAGAAGTTGCTTGCTCTCCTGTGTGCTGCGCTGATTATCCCCCCTTATAAATAGGTTGAACCCTAAGTTTCTATACGCGAACAGAAAGGAATAATCATGATGCGGAGAGGAACTTCAACCTTATTTTACCGGTAAAAATATGCTTAATAGCATAGTGTTTTTAGTTTTTATGCCTATTTTCCCTTCCAAAAGCCACATTGCGATAGTTCTTATTAGAACTGTAAGCCCACATTGCAGTTGTAAAACTTTTAGTGGCACGCAGTGTCTTCATGAACTTTCTCCGAATTGTCCAATGACTATAAAGCTGCTGAGTGCTTTCTTGCATAGCTTTTGTGAGTTCTTCAGGGCTCATCGAGAGAGGCTTCTACGTAACTTCAGTCATATCGTAATGAATCCAGTCAGATGGAAAATTAGTGTAAAGCAGTCGCCCTTCATCTTTAAGTTTGTTAAATGTTTTGGTTCCTGGCAAAGGCGTCAAATAAGTTATTTGCATCACATCAATCCCAGACTTGAGAATGTAGTTTGTACGCTGATGAAGCTTTTCTGGCGTGTCACGGTCCATTCCGTAGATGAAAGCTCCAAGTACAGCAATACCATGTCGATTAATGCGACGAAAAGTTTCTTCATACGCGTCTACTCCAATCTTTAGGTTCATCCTTTTGTTCACTTCTTCTAACGCATCTGTCTTCTCAGCTTCCAATCCGAGAAATACCATTCGGCAACCGCTCTTCGCCGCGTACTCCAGTACTTCATCATTGTTAGCAAAGTTAATAGACGCTTGGCAGAACCAATCCTTCTTGATTCCACGTTTAATCATTCCTTTAAAAAGGGCGATGGCTCGCTCTTAATCTTCCTTGCCAAAACCAATAATGTTGTCGTCCACAAAGAAAACCATCTTCTGAGGAATAGTCTGAAGTTCGTCCAGAACAGCGTCTACTGAACGCTTGCGATATTTATGGCCGTTGAAGACGGTGACAGAGCAAAATTCGCAATTCATTGGGCATCCCCGCGAAGTCTGAACCGAACCGAACATGTAGTTTGGATGGAATAGGTCACGGCGAGGCTGGGGCATTTCTTGTAAATCCAACCAATCACCTTTGTAGAGTTCTTGCATTTTGCCTGCTTCAAAATCGGAAATGACATTTGCCCAAACACTTTCCGCTTCACCGATTGCTATGGCATCTGCATACTGCAGAGCTTCCTCGGGACACATTGAAGCGTGGATTCCACCTAATACTGTTGGTATTCCCTTTTTTCTGTAAAGGCTAGAAATCTCATACGCTCTGCAGACATTCGCCGTAAAAGCTGTTAAGCCTACCAGATCGGCTTCTTGAAATTTGAAAGGAGCAAAATTTTCATCAACGATTTCGACTTGCCAATTATGCGGTGTTAATGCAGCAATTATTCCTAGTCCCAATGGTTGAAAGCGAGAGCTTGGATTCACCGTTAATCCTATGCGACTGGTGTTGACCGGGTTTATAAGTAGTAACTTCTTTGTCATTTTCCTTTTACCTCATAGTTGTTGATAGAATTGTAAATAGGTGATTATAAAGTTTCAAAGAACACATCCATATTCTGACATTTCTGTCCGCAATTGCACCTTATTGTGAAAAGATGCTCAAATCGAGCTTATTTAATCCAAATAATTCAAAATAAGCCAAAATTTAGTGTAGGGGGTGGGATTTCAGCATAAATTTACCAGTGAAATGCCGCCGCTGAAGCTAGGATTTTTAATTATACGTTACTAACAGAAACAATTAACGCTGTGTCATAGAAAATTTCCATTAAAAGGTTTAAAATAACATAAGTATACGGTGAAGGTTGTCTGAGGGGTTTATGAAAAAACGGGCTTTTCCGCTAAAAATTGGAAAGAATGCAGCCACAACCGTAATAAGCTGATCAGTGAAACTTCAATAGAAGGGTTACGGTTATATGAAATATACAAAACACGCGAAAACCAGAGTAGCTGAAAGGAGTATAACTGAGGACATGATTTTAGAGGCGATATTGCAACCATCCCAGACATATTATGACTTAAGCACTGGAACAACGATTGTCTTCAAAAAGCTAAATGAGAAACATCTTTTAGTAGCATACTTTAAAGAGGATAAGGAAATCAAGATTGTAACAACGTTTATAACATCAAATGCCCAAGAAATAATTGACAGAAAACTGAAAAGCAAAACATGGGTGAAGGTCAAGTGAAAGTGGAATATGACAGAGAATCCGACATACTGTACATAAAATTCAAAGAGTCGGAAATAGCAGACACAAAAATGTTAAGCGAAGACGCCTACATAGACCTAGATAAGGACGGAAACCTCGTTGGCATAGAAATATGGAAAGCCTCCCAAAACGCCATACTTCCAATATCCACAGACATAGCCGAAAAACTAAAACTAATTTTAGAAAGCCCAGCCTAAAGCAGAATGAAAAGCTTTCCCTAGCCTTGTTAAATATTTTCGAAAAGTCTCTAAATGTTACTGGTAAATTTGTCTAAATTTCAACTCGCCTACAAACCTTGAAAAATAAGCTTCTTTAGCCAAAATACGCCTGTAAAAGGCTTTGTTTTTGATGCGGGGGGTGGGACTTGAACCCACGAAGGCCTACGCCAGAGGATCTTAAGTCCTCCCCCTTGTCTTAGGCTGTTGTGTTTTCTGGCCCGCCTATTTAGACCTGGCTCGGGTACCCCCGCATCGCGTATTGTTGATTGTATTGTGTAGTTTAAGTTTTTTGCACTGTGCATGCATTAAGTTAAAATTCACATTTTGATTAGGTATGTTTGATGGGCGGGTAGCCTAGTACGGATAGGGCGCAAGCCTCCTAAAAATAGAAGAAAGCTTGTGGTCGTGGGTTCAAATCCCACCCCGCCCGTCTACCATACAACATTATTATTTCGTAAAATTTGAAATGAACCGTTAACACGATTCTTTCTTTCTGATGCATGGTAAACCTTTTTATAAGACGATTAATGCTGTGTAGTGTTGTCACACTAATTCATGTAATTAACAAAGCTTTTGAAGCTTTCAAATAAATGCATGAAAAATTTTGTGGCAGGAGAAATGAAACACATGCAAATACAAAACTTTAAAGACCTACCATTAAGCATGGAGGTCTTGAAAAGCGTTGAAGAGCTTGGATTCCATAATCTTTTTCCAATTCAAGCTCAAGCCATAACACCGTTGCTTGAAGGCAAAGATGTTATTGGGCAAGCGCAAACCGGAACTGGTAAGACTGCAGCTTTCGGAGTTCCAATGATTGAACGACTGAACCCGAAGGATAAAAATGTGCAGGGCTTGGTTTTAGTGCCAACCCGCGAGCTTGCTGTCCAAGTAGCGGAGCACATTGGTCAACTCGGGAAGTATGCACGAGTGAAAACTTTGCCAGTTTACGGAGGAGAACCAATAGGAAAGCAGATACGCGCGTTAGAACAGGGCGTCCAAATTGTTGTTGGTACCCCAGGTCGCATAATTGACTTGCTTAAACGTCGCATTCTAAATCTTTCATCAGTAAAGACCGTAGTTCTTGACGAAGCAGACAGAATGCTTGACATGGGATTCATAGACGATATCGAATATATACTTGCAAGGGTACCGTCAAACAGGCAGACAAGCCTTTTCTCAGCGACAATAGACCAATCGGTAATGAAAATATGCAGCAGATACATGAAAAACCCAGTAAAGATACTTGTAAGCAAAGACGAAATAGCCCTCACGCAGATAAACCAATATTACATGGTTGTAAACCCTCACGGCAAATTCGAAACACTCTGCAACATTTTAAACGAAAACCACATAGACAGAGCCATAATATTCTGCAAGACACGCACAGACACAAGCACCCTCGCTGACAAACTAAGAACCAGAGGATACGATGCAAAACCACTACATGCCGGTTTCACTCAACCCCAAAGAGATTTCGTAATTAATTCTTTCAGAAACGGAAAACTGAAACTGCTCGTTGCAACGGATGTTGCCGCGAGAGGCCTGGATATTCAAGGAATAACCCACATAATAAACTATGATGTCCCACTGGATGCATTAGTCTATTTTCACAGAATTGGCCGCACAGCCAGAGTAGGACGCGAAGGAACAGCCATAACGCTTGTAGGCTACGGAGAACTTACGGAGTTCAACAACATAAGAGCCTTAACCAAAACCACCATAGAAGAACTGTAATAACTATTAGAATTTCTCCCACCAACCATCCAATAAAATGTTAAACATCATTGAACGAAAACAATCAAGAAATGGATGTTTGCGGAGGGATAAGTTTAAAGCAGTGTTGCCAGTTACACAAGGTGTGCAAAAACAGTTTTTGCGCTAAACAGTATTAAGGAGTTGAATCAGCAAAATGTATGAAAAAGAAATGCATAAGGCAGTCTGCGCTGATTGCGGAAGAGAATGTGAAGTTCCCTTCAAACCAGACGGAAGCAGACCAGTATACTGCCGAGAATGCTATTCCAAACGAAGACCCCCGAGAAGATATTAAGCTTGTAAGCTAACATCGTTACTTCGTCCCATAAACCCTTTTTTTAACCACTAACCATAATAAACAGGACGCACATTCATGAGTGAGGTTAAGACTAAAATAATGCCTAAAGACCCGGTTTGCGGCATTGTTCTCGACGAAAAAACAGCGAAATTTAAGATAACCTATGACGGCGAAACCTACCATTTTTGCAGCTTGGCATGTAAGAAAAAATTCAAAAGACATCCGATGAAGTTCGTGAAGTAGCATTCGCTTACGCGACGCTTGTTAGAATATTACACGCAATCACACTTACATATTCAACACTGTAAAGTGATGAAAAGCGCATAGTAGCTTAATCAATTTTCAATTGCATTTATAAGCAAGGCTGACGATTATGTGTCAGTAACGTTCTGTCACCGACAACCGTTCCACGGCAACGTTACATACAACAACAAACAATAAAGGAGTGAATAATAAATGACACAAAATAAAGATGTTATCTTCATCGGAAACAAACCACCAATGGCCTACGTTCTAGCAATAATTACAAGCCTCTCAGCAAGCAATGCCAAAGAAATAACATTGAAAGCACGCGGACAAGCAATCACGACAGCTGTTGACGCAGCTGAAATAGCCAGAAGACGCTTCCTAAAGGACTTGCAAATCAGCAAAGTATCCATAGGCACGGCAGAAATGCCGCCGAGAGAAGGCGAAAACAGGTCAAGGATGGTTTCAACAATGGAGATAACGCTGACAAAAGAGTAGGAAAACATTGCGAAACAAAGCATCCCCCGGCGAGTATCTCGCCTTTCTTTCAATAAAATATGAAGTTGACCCCGACAAACTTTTTTACGCGTTAATCTCAGCATGGAAAAAACAGAAGTCCACGTGTGGAAACCTCTCAATTGAATGTCGTAGTAAACAAAAAGGCAAGGCTATTTTCCTAATAACAAATGGTCAGAAAGTAGTTGCACAATTTCCGATACCGGAAGAGTTTCTTCTGGAAGAAAATAACTCAATCAAAGATTTCAGAGAAACCGAAATGCTCCGAAGACATCTAGTTAAGAAATATAGTGAAAAGCGTTCCTTTCAGATTAGAGATTTGCGAATAGGAATGAAAAAGGTCAATTTGAAAGCGAAGGTCGTGGAGATTGCTAGACCAACACTTGTTTTTACTAGATTTGGAAACTATGCCAGCGTGGCTAACGCTTTGATAGCGGATGAAACAGGAACGATTAAGCTGTGCTTGTGGAATGAACAGATAAGCTCCGTATCCACTGGGGACAACATTCAAATTGAGAACGCAAGCACATCAACGTTCAGAGGCGAAAGACAATTAAGAATTGGAAAAAAAGGAACTCTACGCAATGTCGGAACTTGACTTACAAAACTTTAAGAAACGCATGAATTGTTAAATATGCTCGTTTAGAGTATTAAAAGGGAAAACAAGTTGTGAAAAGCCAGAACGAAAAAACTTTGGTGATAGCCTAACTTTTCAAGTGATAGCTCAGCAAGCAAACGCACTTTTGTTCTATAATAAACTTACAGAAACTTTTTATGCTATGAGCGGTTTAATATTTTGTTTGCAAACATTTTCAGTCTAGTCTGAACTATGTTTCGGATTATTCTGACATTGTTTGTTATAAAACAAGGGAAAGGAGAAGAGGAAAAATGCGAAATATGACAGGGAAGATAGTTGTAATTTTGTTGCTCTGCATCTTATTGACTATGCCAATATTCATCAATACAAATGTACGAGGACAAGGAACGACCCTTCGTGTTGACCCTCCGGAACAAGACATTCCCACGGAATCGTTTTTCGACGTATTCGTCTGGGTTGACAGCTTTTTCGACGTCTTCAGGGACGGAATAATTCTGACCTATGACACTTCAATAATAGACGCTATAGATGTTGAAGCAGTCCCTCCATTTTCGACCACAAACAAGGTAATCGATGACGAAATGGGTTACATGCTGATAGAAAGCATAGCCGACCCCCCACTTCATGGTTCTGGAGCACTTGCACACTTCACATTCCGCTGTACAGGTGCAGGTAGAAGCGACTTAACTATAGCAGACTACTACCTATTGGACCCGTACCAAAACTGGATTCCTGTTGACACAATTGTAAACGGTCAGGTTAGACAAACCAGCTGGGTTTGGAAGCCCCCATATGTAGATTATGCTCCAAGCGGTGTCCCAGACTTTGACCAGAAGCAATGGGGCGCGCAAATGTGGAAAAATCCATTTCCACCAGTCGGCACATGGAGCTATTGTGGACCAGTAGCGGTAGCAAACTCCTTGTGGTGGCTTGACTCCGAAGCCGAACCAAACCCTATACCTCCACCAACTATAAACGATGGTTTTCCATTAGTCCAAAGCTACGCGCCAGGAGTTTGGGACGACCATGATCCTTTAAACGTCCCGCCACTTGTCGATGCCCTTGCTTTTCTCATGGATACTAACGGTCAAAGATTTGGTCATCAACATTGCGGCACAGAAGTCCACGAGATGACAATGGGGCTTAACGAGTACATATCTCGCCAAGGGCTCGACTGGAAATTCTACGTTCACCTGCAAAAAGCTCCAGACTTCCTCTGGATAGAAGAAGAAATTAAAAAATGTCAAGACGTAGTGTTGCTTCTTGGATTCTGGCAATTTAATCCATACATACAACAGTGGGTGCGCGTTGGTGGTCACTATGTGACTTGCGCGGGCGTCGACTCATCAAACTGGATGCTTGCTGTAAGTGACCCCTATCTAGACGCTGCAGAAATGGGACTGTGCCAAGGAAGAATTTTGCCACCACCTCCACATCCCCACACAGGAATACCCGAAACACTCCACAACGACGCACTATACGTTTCTCACGACTTCTATCCAATAGGACCATCATCAAGTCCAGGCGGACCCTTCGGATTCTATGACTACCCAGCAGAGTATATTATTGACAACTTTGGCTCATGCCAAAACACTCCAGATGAGTTCATCGAATTCGATGGAGAATACTTACCTGGCGTGCCAATATCTACCGAGATAGAATATGCAGTTGTAACCTCATGCAAGACAGGAATTGTTGCCGCAGGCTCAGAAGACACAAACATCTATGTTTGGGATTTCTTTGGAACTCTACAGTGGCAATTTGCTCTCGGAAACCCAGTAGTCTCAGTTGCGATGGACAATAATGGGCGATACATAGCTGCTGGAACACGTTCTCCCATGCCACCAATCACCGGCAACTTATGGCTATTTGACAACTCTCTTGGAGCACCCCCAGGCAATGTACTTTGGGCAACAACACTACCAGTATCCACAAGTTATGATGGCGGGTGGGCTGGAACCGAATCCAAATCGGTGGATGTCAAATACAACTATTATAACGGTTACGTTGTAGTGGCTGCAGCAACAGACCAAGGATTATACTTATTCGACCAGTTTGGTAGCATAATCTGGCAATACTGGGACCAAGCACCAGAAACCATAGTTGAAATTTCACAAGACGGCAACTACATAATCTGCGCAGACTACAACACTGGATTCATTCACTACTTCTCTCACATGCGAGATGGAGTACCAGGATGGGGACCAAACGACGGAGCACCAATGTGGACTCGCTGCGGCGGAATGGATTACTTCTATGCTTTCTGGGTGGCAATATCAGGCAACGGCGAATATATAGCAGTCAGCGTATACAATTCTCCAATGGGTATCTTCCCAGCTGGAGTTGTCTTATTTGACAGGACAGGTTCAATCGTCTGGTTCTACGTACTTCCAAAGGGCGGCTTCGTCAGAGTGGACATGCCGTGCAGTGGAAGCAGCGTAGTATCAGTCAACGACGACCCATCCGACGCTTTGGGCTGCGACCTCAACTATTGGAGCGACGGCGGCAACGGTTGGGATGGAGGAGACGTGATTCCGGTTTGGACGTTCTCGTCAGGTATCCCAACTGACGACTTCTACACAGTGTCAATCTCTGAAAACGGTGATTACGTGGCAACTGGAGGAGCGCCAACAAACACTTACCTCCTCACGAAAGGTGGAACCCTTCAGCAAATAATAGGCTTGATGCCAGGCGCAATACAATCTGCTGACTTGACGTTCTCCGGCAAATACGGAGCATCAGTTGACAATGCTGGAACACTATGGTTCTATAATAAAGACACAGGATTCGCGTGGAGCGCAAACCCCACTCAAGCACCCTTCCATTGCGTTGCTGTTTCGAAGATTTATCCATGCATGTTCCCATACCCAGACCATGACGTGACAGTCACAGGCATAGAGCTGAAGAAAACCGTTGTGGGACAAGGATACAACGCAAACATCAGCATAACCGTAACAAATGAAGGCGACTTCCAAGAAAACTTTGATGTAACACTTTGTGCAAATTCAACAGTTATTGGAACCCAAACAGTTAACAATCTAGCCGCCGGAACGTCAATCATTCTGAACTTCTCATGGAATACCACAGGCTATGAAAAGGGAATCTACACTATATGGGGTTTCAGCTCAGTTGTACCTGACGAAATAGACGTATATGACAACCACTTCATAGACAGCACTATAAAAGTGACTATTCCCGGTGATGTTGATGGTGATTTCAAGGTGAAGATGGATGATATCGTGTTGGTTGTTGGAGCTTTTGGGTCAACGCTTAGAGCAGACGGCTGGTACTGGCACACGCCACCATGCGTGCTATGCCCACACAATCCCAACTACGATGTAGATGGAAACGGCAAAGTAGACATGGGCGACATAGTACTAGCATGCACAAACTTCGGAAAAACCTACCCATAACCCTTTTTCTCTTTATATTAAATTACAATAAATATATTCCTAATAAAATTTGAGACAACAAACAAAAACGTAACATCAGAAGGTTTAAAGAAATTTTAGTTTGATATAAACAGATAAAAAGAACAGTGCTATGCCTACCTCACAAAAGAGAACAGCATATTCTGCATAAACATGGTTTACTACTAATTCAAGTTTATAATGAGGGTTGGCATATGGTGTCACCCCCGCTGGTGGAGCCGCCGAGCGTGGATCAACAAATGTTCCAGCACGATCATTAAATCGATAATACGCATTACCTCCTTGTGATGATTCAATCCAATTGTAATCAACTTTAACAATAGTGTAAGTAATCACCGCCATTACTGCAAAAAGTAAAGAGGCACATAAGATTGTGACAAAGGCTTTTTCTTGAAAAGAACTCTTTCGAGAGATTTCAAAATATAGTGAAACAGAAATTATTAGAAAAACAGTTCCTAAACTCAGAAAGGCAGCAGCTTCCGGAGAAAAACTCAACGGTTTCAACAATGCTATGCCAAAAAATGTAAGTGGTAACCCAACAAGCGCAAATATTTTGGGGGCATGAATGCTTAGCACATTAGACAAAATAGTCCTCTCTCTTCAGTTAATAGTTAAGTTACATGCAATATTAAATCATTGTCGAAAATATAAAGAAGCTGATTAGTGCGGTCGCCGGGATTAGAACCCAAATGGGTTCAAGTCCTTAATCACAACGAGCTACTCGCTTGTTTTTATGGAGTATGAGCAAACGCAAATAAAACTAGAACATAGAAAGCTACTTAAGTCTGAGAAAGTGTGTTTTAGCTTTGGATCGGCAAGTGAAATGCTTAAGTCTTATAAACTTTCCATCCACCAATCTCGGCTCATTTACAAGAAATAAGGATAGAATCCTCCGCACTAGCACCTCTGCTTCATCGCCTTTTAGATTTGTTTCTTTTTCTATTATTTTCTCAAATTGCTTTGTTGATTTGATACAAGAGAAAACCATTTCAATCCGGCTTATGATAATTCCGTCAATTACATCATTGCTAAGACCATTTTTCCTGCAGATATCGTAAACAGCGTCTGTTAGCCCGTCTGAGCATAAAGCGTCTTTTAATGCTTCAGGTAGCTTGATAAATTGCTCCCGAAGTTTTAGTTGACAGTTATGACAAATTACATAGAAGCTCCCTCTTTTAACGTGAATATGGTTGTCACAAACAGGCCTATCACAAACGCTACATATCTAGTTGCGCAAATTATAAAAAGATAAAGCGACTAAAATAAAAAGAAGTGAATATGTATGGGAACATGTCCGGTTTGCCATGGGGATAAGGTCATAGATTGTCCCAAATGCCATGGAACAGGCGTGGTTAGCACATTTCCAACAACTATTACGTGTCCAAGATGTGAAGGCAGAAAATACATTGAGTGCCCACGGTGCGCCGGTAAGGGTTACATTTAAGCTTTGACTAAGATTTTAGGAGGGTAAACTTTGTCGGAAGAACATATGCAATATCCTTGGTTGTTTAAGGGAGCGTATGCGATATATGGTGGAACGTCCAAGGTGAAACCCCTTCCTGGGGAGGTTGAGATAACTTCAAGGTTAGAAGTAGAAGATATAGATTTACTCAATAAACGAGTAAAACTTCATATACGCAGTAGCGCAACTAGTCGAGTTTGGCGGCTAAGCAAGAAGATAAGTGAGGAAGAAGTAGCTGATTGGGTAAAAATTGGAGATAAAGTGATCCCGTCAGATACTCCTTACGTGGTGGAGGGAGAATATGAGGGTGTGATGCGTTTTGGCAGTCTTGGAGTGAGAAGGTGCATTGCTCAACTATGTTCTTTGCCTAAAAGCACCATGATAGTTCTTTGGGATAAAGAGTTCGATTGGCCTCTCGAGTTCATATCAATATTTAGGTATATACGCGAAAGATCTCACAGCATGTCCGATGACCTAGGAAGTATACTAAAAGATATGATAAAAGGAATATTCCAAATACCAAGTTCTTCAACGGAGAATATGAAGAGCACGCTAAAGAAAAGCAAAAGTGAGATTGTAAGAGAATACTCGCTTGTAATTTCGTTAAGGGAAACCAATATACCTGGACTTAAATGCTAGTTTCACTAGCATTTATTATTTGCTTTGATGCTTAATTTGAGCTAAATTTTAAATTGGTTTGTTTAACGTATTATACTTTTCAAAAAGAACATATGGCTTATTTTGATTCACTAACTTTTATTTCGAAAGAAATTCTCTGAAGGACTGATAATGAATCTTTGGCAGATCTAATAGTGATGAAAGTCGGTGCAGGAATGTTTCCTTGGTGGCTTATCTCTAACACTTTGACAAGTGCGTCAAAAATGCTTACTTGCTTGGACAAAAGTAAGAAATTGAACGAAACTAAAAAAACTTGTTGAAACGTCTCTTAGCTTTGATAGGATTTGGGAATCTTCCACCACATTTTGGGTACTGCGGATTCGCCAGTCTCAACCTTACTTTACCTGTGACATCAGAGGCAATGCACATTGTTACGCTATATGAAATACCAAGCTCCTTCTCAAAATCTCTGGTAAGTTCTTCTAAGAACACATTATCCATCTTAATCCCATCCACAATTACATCAAGCCCAATATAGGCCTAGTCAACTAATTTTGCATTTTTTCACTCAGCTGACGTTTGAATACCAGCGTAATGATATCTGCAACTAGAATTTCGTCACCATCATTTAGTTTTTGTTTTCCCTTATTTCTTATTTCTGTTCCATTCAGTTTTGTACCATTTGTGCTTCCATTATCTTCGATATAGAACAATCTTTGTTCTTGAAATATCGTGAAATGTTGCTTGGAAATCCACCACATCCTATCTTGAGAAACACATTTTGCCAAATCACCCCTCCCCATAGTCCTGTTAGCACCTATAGAAAGCTCGCTGTTGTCTGGAAGGATCAAGACTCCTGATAATTGCTGAGGCGCCTCTTCTAGTTGCATAGGAGTTGATCCTGCTAGTACTTGTGTATTTTCTTCACCAACATCTAAGGGTGTAGTTGTCCAATCATCGGTATGCCTCTCGTTAGTTTCAAGACTTTGCCGACTGATATTATCATGCTCTCCAGACTTCTCTTGCAATAACGGTAGTGTGGTCTCGGTGTGGAGAGATGGGGAAAGCATTCTTTTTTGCAGCTTAAGACGATTTACGCATAAGATTATTGATAGGCTTCCTAAGATGAAGACCCAAAACAACCGATCAAGAAGCCTTGGATATCCATCCAAGATAGAAGCGAACAGTGAAAAAAAGAAATCGCCAATTAGGGCTATGAAAAAACCGACGAATCCTATGCTAATTTTTTGCTGTCTTTCATAAAATCTTGATGGGAAGTATCCGTAGCTTGCTTGAATAAGAGCCATTATGAAACTGCTGAATAACATCACGCTGAGATAGTAACTAAAAAAGCGAGAATAGAAAATTAGGAACGAGGCAAGATCTGCCAGAAAGTAAGCTGAACCAAAAACTAACCCAGCTTTTGGACCTTTGAACAAGCCAACAGCAACAACAATACCTACTATGAGCCCTGTAAACAATGGAAAAAAAGTATTATACGAATAACCTGTCCGCCACAACCAATACAAAAATAAAGAAATTAAGAAATAGAAAACAAAACCAAGGACGAAATACTTTGCACCTGACATAATTAAGTTAAACCTGCTCAAATGGGTGCAAATTCTTCTGGGTTGAAATCTGTGTGCTTAAGTTTCCGCTTCGGTTTTTCCTCAGCTAATTGGCTGTCCTTCTTCTGAACATTGCTACTGTCTATCTGACGAATTAGATTCACTATTAGTTGTGTTTGCTGCAAAAGGACTTGATATTGTTCTTGATTTTTATTCATGAGGTTTTCCTGCTGTTTACCCAATTGCTTCAAATCAATCTTCAAATCTTGCTTCATCGTTTGTATGTTTTCAAGAATCATAAGCATACGCTGATCGACAGCACTATACGTTTCTTGAATCGCGGCAATTGTTACGTTCTTCTGATTCTGCAACGTTTTTTCCATTTCATTTACAAGATTTTGATGATAGAAGGTAATCATCTGGCTGAGATTGTTTTTAATTTCGTCGGTAACAATTCCCGAGAAGTCTTGTAGTATTGCAGTCATTATTTGACTAATCGTTTTCTCTTCAAGACTTGGTTTTACAACATAGTCTTTTTCGCAATGTAGACAACGAAAGACCCTATTTGGCTCCATAGTTGTGATGGATTCTTTGGGATAAGCCCCGCAGAGAGGGCAATGAACAGGGGAGGCGATCGCCTTATAAGCAGTTGAGAGTTTTTGCATGATTGCTCCTGATTGAAGCCCACTCTCCATATTCTCACCCAAGTTCTTTCTATTTTATTTTTGATGCATAGAAACGGATAAGTCTTTTCATACACAATGGAGAAGCACAATTCTTTTATTTGTCAGACTCCAAATATTATGTATTTAGAGGGGAAAGGCGATCATCGTTGATGGAAAGCACGCGCCAGCGCGCTCAAGTATCTGCGAAAATAGTGCCTTACGAAATTCCTTCAATAATAAGTCCAGAAAAACTTGATGAAACCGAAGAAACTTTTGAAGTGCTTTCTTATGCCTTCAATTTAGTATCAAAGGAGTATTTTGAAGCAAAAAATAAGATAGAAGATGACATGGCAGACGTGGAAAGAGAGGAAAGCAAAACCAAGAAGTACTATGCAATTACTGGAGGCATCATAGTTTTCTCTCTTATTGTAGCAGTTATGCTGGCAAACATACCCATCGCTCTGATTGGAGTTATTGGCGTCATAGGAAGCGTGGCCGTTTATCTGAAACTGCGAAAACTAAATCAGGAATACGGTGGACTTGTAGGAGAACTAGAATCCTTGAGGATAAACAAGAAGATAAAATTCCTTTCTAAACTTTACCTTCCGGTATACTTGATGCCTTACAAGGAAGGAGTTATGATCTTTGATGCCTTGGGAAAGATGCCTTCAGTTTCATTTCCGATCTACAATCTTCCAAGTGATCAGCTCACCCAAGCATTTGATGAATTGAAAGATAAAGTAGGCGTCTTTGAGCAGAAGATCGTAGAGAAGGACACTCTTTCTGCAGACGATATTGCAGACTATGATCAAACAATAAAAGACAGTAGAACTCTTGAAAAACCGATTTTCGAGGTTTTGGAGAAGATAAGTAACCTTTCGGAAAGTCTTCAGAGAAATGACGCAACATTTCAGGTCTATGGACCGCAGACGAACTTTGCTCAATCAATTCGGCAAGTTTTTGAAAAAACGATTCACAGAATAATGGAGCAGAACGACCTACCTACAATTAATGTAAAGTTTACCATGGAAGAAGCAGAACAAACAGTCGAGCATATTCGAGGAGTTAAAACAAGTGCGATGGAAGCAGATATCGTGGCTGCGTGTAGCAAGTGGAAGCAAGAAATCGCTGATAACCAAGTTCTCGATAAGATAAAGGCAACCCTAATGGGAAATATTGAATACTCAAATGAACTGTTTGACCAGTTCTACGAATCATTTAGAGCAAGCATTTACGATTACATCTGTCCAGAGTGTGCAAAGGAACAATTAAACGATGTGAAGCCAAAATACAAACTCGTAACCACATTTATGGACTATCTCGGAGGGGCTTCGGAAGGTTTTAAGACTCTGAAAGATGAGGAGAATTTGAATCGATTCCATGAACGACTTCAGAGTATTACAGAAGAGGTAAAGCTGGATCTCCCCGATGAGATCATTCCAGGGATATTTGACTACTCAACAATGAAAACAAAAAAAATCGGCGCCACATTTTCCTGCCAAACTCACGGAGACATATGCAATTGTATTGAGATACCCAGTTTTACAAGTGTTTTCGCATCCACAGCTTCTCGCTTGTTTGAAGAACTTCGAAAGCCAATACGTGACAATCTGAAAGAAGCAGCCCAAGAGATAAATCAGTTGTATTCGTCGACCAAAAGTCAAAAACTTGCTCTACTTCCTCTAGAAGAGATTCAGACACAACTAAAGATAAAGTCAAAAGAACTCGAAGCTGCGGTTAGGGAGGCAGAGCTTGTCTTATCTAACATCTGAGGAGTGATGTAAAAATGTCAGAGCAAGTTCAAATCGATATGAGACCAGTTGCGGAGGCAATAAATCGACTAAGCTACAAGATCGATCAGCTAAACCAAAGCATTCTGTTGACCAATTCAGCGATAGCTGCGATGGAAGCTGCCTTGGTTGCTCAGATTTCGGATTTGAAAAAAACTATGGTTAATGTTGAGCGACAAAAACTGTATGCCCGCACAAAAGCCGTTGGCGATTTTCTGGATGGTATTGAAGAAGATGCCAAAGAGATTGATACTCGTCTTGAAACTGAAAACGACAAATTGAAACAAGAATACTCAACAGCTGTAAACCGAACCTTAGATCACATTAGAGAAGAAATAAAGGTAAACGTCGAGCCTATGCAAGACGTTCTTGGCGAGTTCAATTCGATCAATAGTGATTTCGTTCAATCCACGATGCCCTTCTCTCAAGACCTAAAGCAAGCATACATTTACGTTTATCACCAAAGATTGAGCAAACTAGAAGAACTGCGGCAGAGGATAGTAGGAAACTTTGAAAATTTCATCGGTACAAGAGCCAGTTTAGTTCAGCAGATTGAAGAAATGGCTGTTCAAGGAATCCCCATTGCTGACAATGCTCTAATACATATCCCATTTTGGTTAGTAGGAATACAAGACGGTGACTCCGAAAAAGTCATCGTTCTGCCTGTTCTAGAAAAATATTCAAGCGGGAAACTGGCGGATCAGAGAGAACCTTATATAGAGCATTTGCGGCCACCGGCATATTTCTCTTTTGAAGAACTTACAAAAGAGGTTGGTAGTAGCGAGAACGTTGAAATTGCACGCAACAAAAGGATAAGCCTAGAACGATTGAAAGAGAAATTTCAAGCATTTATACAGAAAATGCAACAATCTGGACTGATCCACGAGTCATTTGGTGAAGCCATGGAAAAATTCCCGGAGGTCTACAGTGATGTCTAGCGAAGGAAGTCGAGCAAGAGATAAAACTGTAATTGCCAAAGGTGCAATAGAAACAGATTATGCTACTTACTGCAACATTATGCCTGATCAAACTGTTTCTGAACCGTTGATTCCACACAAAAACCCGCTTAAACAATTGGACTGGCGACTTGAATTTCATAAAGGAGCAATATATCGGCCGCCGGAGAACCCCGGTGTCTACGGGATGAGCATTGGGATAAGGTATGGATGCCTAGTCAAGGGAAGCATTTTCGCAAAAGAGAAAGTTTCACTTCAATCTGGGTTATGCCTTAGACCTGGAGCAAAGGAAAATGAGTTCACCCCTGGAAGAATCGACGGCAACATAATAAGCTTGGACAAATTGGAGATAAAAGAACCATCAGAACGGGAAAAGAAACAATATGGCGATTGGACTGCACCAAATCCGCAGGAAGGCGACGGATATCCTTTAGTGATTAAGGGCAATGTGATCTGTGATGTGGCAACAATAAATGCGGGTGTTTGCATCGAAGGGAATCTTATTGCAAGTAATGATGTGATAATAAAACCTGGAGAAAAAGATCATCATTTTGTCAAAGTTAACGGAGCGGTTTATTCAATAAACGGCAAAGTGGAATTGGATCGATGTTTTTGCAAAACAGTGCGAAGCTGTAAAGATATAACTGTCGATAACTTAGTGGCTTTAGAAATACCTATCATGATGGCAACCGAAGGGCAGATTACTTTGAACAAAGATGTTTGCGTTGTGGACTCTCTGCTTTGTCAATCCTGCATGGAATCTTCTGATTTTGACCTAAGAGCCTGTGAATCTTTTCTTAAGGAAGAGTGCCCTAAACTTGAAAGACTTACGCAGTCCGATGTGATGCCTTACCAAAACGGATCGATACTTGCCAGAACTTGGAGAACTTTCAAGGACACAAAGCGATATCAAGTGGTGATAATTGAGCAGTAATAATCATGTGCTATGGCGATTGTATCTTCAGCCGCGGAAAGCGATTATTAGTAAATATTGGACATTATTAGTAAAACTTAAATATTTGCAACAACTATTTACAAAATAGAGGGTCTAGATTGAGCACTGAGATGAAAGAAAAGGCTAACTCATTCGACCGCATTCTCAGACAAAGGTCCGCCACCTATCTAAAAAACTCTGAAAAACATGCTCTCAGACTGATGGAACTTGCTTATGACAAAAAAGCCATGGTGCTTCTAAAGAGAATTGACAAACTCAAAAGTGGCACTACCCAAATAAAAAACGACATCGAATATGGCTCATTCCTCTCATTACCGGCCTTCCGGTCTGGAAGGCGATTTCATACAGAGACGCCAAGCCGAGCCGAAGAAGAAATCTCTCAGTTATTGTTTATTGGCGAACTCGTACTATTGGAGAGCAGAAGCTTATTTGAAAAACTGCAAGACGTTGAGGGGAAAATATATGGCAATGATGAGACGCAAATTCTTGAAGCGTTTGCAAAAGCTGAAGACTCTCTTCGCAAAATTGAACAGTTGCAACTGTCTCGTTCAAGTTCTGAAGGTTTCTCGCTGGATGCTATAATAGCTGGGTATGAGGAGAATGTAAGTGAGTTAGAGAACCTTGCAGAAAAAGAAAATTTGTTCTCGCTTGAAAAAAGTCAGCTTGCTGGTGTAATATCTATGAATAAAGGTTCAATCCTTTCCAGATTTATGTCTGCAGTTTCCCGAAAACCTGTTTTCGAAAAAGAAATTACCGACGCAATACTTTTGGTTGGCGAGAAATTGCGCACAAAGACTGGAGGTCTCGTAAAGCTACCGGCTTTATATTCGATGGTTAAAGCAGCAAGGCCTTCATTGAAGATAAGTATAAAGGATGTTGAAAACGTCGTTCAAATATTGGAGAAAAAAGGCATCATTCCAGGATTGAGAGAGGTTTCTGGGATGAAAATCGTTGAACTGGTACCTGTAACTGCTACGCCTGATCAGAACATTGTATTGGAAGTAGCTTCTGAAAAAGGTCGTTTGGGTTTGGAGGGGCTGTTGATGAAGACGAAGTGGACGAATGAGCGTGCTATTAGAGCATTGAAACAGATGGAGGAATTGGGCATTGCTAAGTATGAGACTGCTTCTCGAGAGTGGATATTTCCCGCATTTGTGCAAGATTATAAATTGGAAGAAGAGAAAAACTAAAAGTAGAGAGGTGAAGACTTGTGCCGTTTGAGAGAATTAGGAAGATTCTGGGTAAGGAAAGGATACTTACGTGGAATCATGAGCAACATCCTGGGATAGTGTGGCGATTTCCTGACCCATCTTCTGGTGACGAGAAAGAAAAGGATCCGAACAAGATTGATGCTTTTCAAGTGAAGATTGGAGAAAGAGCGGTGGCATTGATTAACAATGCATTCTATGAAGATACGCCGCCCGGGACTTATTGGCTTAAGGGAGAACAGAAGAAGGGTTTGGAAATAGTTTTTGTTGATCAGGGTCAGGTGAGGGAGCCTTGGGGGATACCTGGAAATGTTTTAACCAAGGATGATCAGCAAATTGGAGCGCATGGCTTCCATTTGTTTAAAGTAATAGATCCTAAGGCTTTTGTTTTGAGCATAGTTTCAGCACAGCGGGCGTATACTTCTGAGCAAGTTAATGATTTTATCAGGGGGCATGTTTCTAACCTTCTAAGGCAACATCTGACGAACTATACCGTGCTTGATGGAGAAGTGCTTCGTGAACAAGAGGCGTTCACGTTGGCTATGAAGGCAAAATGTCAAGATATGTTCAATAGGTGGGGGCTTGAGTTGGTTAACTTGGAAGTTGAGATTTATGTGCCTGATGAACTGCGGCAGGTCATTGAAGATCGTTCACGAATACGGCAAGAGATGCTTTTGACTGATCATGTTGAGGTACGTAGGGCTCTTGAAGAGAGGAAGTTGGAAGCACAAAAGGCTATTGATCTTAAGAAAATAGAGGTTGAAGCGACTAAAGATTTGATGAAAATTAAGGCTGATCAGGAACGTGAGCTTTCACTTGCTCAACTCAAGAGGATACAGAAAGAATCGGAGCGTGATCTTCAGGGCTTGGATGTGGATATTGAGAAGCTGAAAGCGATAATTAGGTTTGATATTGAGGCTGGTGGAACTGAGCGCATGGGAAAGGCTCAAGCGTTGGTTACCGAGTTGACTGAGAAGGCTAAGCTTGCCGGTGAGCTTTTGGCGAAGACTACTGAGGCAGAATTGAGGATAAAGGAGCAGGAAGCGAAGTCTAAAGTTGAAACGGAGCTGGAGAAGGTAAAGGCCTTAAAAGAGATTGAAGTTGCCAGAGCAAAGGCTGAAGCAGAGATTGCGGAGAGAGAAAGGCAGGTGAGAGCGTTGCGTGAACTTGGTGAGGTAATGGCGAAGATGGCTGAAGCGGTGGCGATAGGAGGACAGGAAGGTGAGGCTATGAGAAAGGGATTAGAGCAGAAATTTGCCACGCTACTTGCAGAAGCGGACATCAATGTGCCCAAGTACATTCAAGCGAAAGCTCTAGAGCAGACAGCGCCTCAACGTTTCATTAAAATAGAGAAAGATATAATAAAATCAGAGGAAGGAAAGACCAAGAAATGCTCATCATGTGGACGAAAGTTGGCTGAAGACGCGAAATTCTGCGATTCGTGCGGAGCAAAACAATGAGTAAAACTACAAGAGAGTTGTTACGCAATCAATGGTAAGGAAACGGGACAAGGAAAGCGCGTGATACATGCTAGTATGCTTAAGTTCCTATCCAAAAAAGATCAAAACCTTGAAATTCGAGCGATTTAACAGGGTTTGAAAAATGCCAGTAATTCTTCTTCTTTGTGAACTGACAGATAGAGGTCGGTCTGAATTCCTAGTTCCTCACGTAAATTGGGACAACATCAGATTCTTTGCAGATCAACTAAAACAGCAAATTGGACCAATTGGCGTTGAGGTATTTTGGACTTATCCTTATGGAAGCGAGTACCCTCTCGAGGCAATAGTACTCCAAAGGGTTGAACCAGAACTCGACAGTATCCACTTACGAACGCTGGGTTCAGAAGTGCAATCTGAACTTAAAAGAAAAGTATATTGCTATGGGCCTATGATGACCTTGTACGATCATAATCAGGCCATAAGAGCTGGATCTGGAATAACTGAGTTGGCGAACATTATGCTTTTTACCGCTGGGCTAACAAAAACAGGGCGAAAAATTCTAAGTGAACATTCTGAAGAGATCTACGAGGACTTAAACAAGCATATTGAACCGTTTGGGGGAAAGATCTTGAAAATCTATCCTATAGAAGGGCGTTATGAATTTGTAATAATACTTGAAGTCGCTCTTGGCGATAATGAAACGCTTGGCAAGATTTATAAAAAGGTTTCTGACGAATTCTGCTTTAAAAAAGGGTATTTTAAGAACATCAGGTTGTTGCCCTTACTGAATATACAACAACAAGCGGTGTTTGCAGAGCAGGCTACCGAGGAAGCCCGGAATGGAGTGGAAACGCCTATAGCTCGCATGCACTTCCATGACAAGATCTTCGAGTTTCATTTCTCTCCAACCAGAGAATATTGGGATTTTCAGAAAGCCTTTGTGGAAAGTGTGGTAGAGGTGCGCGAGAATGAGTCGCATCTGCGTAAGGTTCTGGAAGAGCAGTTGGACCTGCTAGAAATCATCTGCCAAAAAAAGTGATAATCGCTTTTTCTGAAGGGTCGCTTCCAGCGGACTATGAAAACAAGCAGAGCAATTATCCTCTCATTACTGTTGAATACCCATTGAAAGGTGTGGAAGAAGTCCTTGCGAGATTATGGCTGGAGGAACTATGGCGAGAAATAAGGAGTACTGAAAAAGACGAGGAAGTCCGCAAGCACAAGATCCCAAAAAAGGTAAACCGTAGCATAGAAATGGCAGCGGCCATGGCTTACACCTTCATGCGGGGATGTGTGTATATATGCAATGTATACGACCTATACTCTAAAGATGGCGTACAATACACTGGTATTCCCTTCTTGGTCACAAAAGCGATAATAGATGGATATAATGTCAACTACTATTGGCTGCATCGTGAAGAAGTGAAGAAGTATATCGAAACTAGGCTAGCAAAGGAAGAGAGCCAATACGTGAAGCAGATATGGGAACGAGTTATCCTTCCTCCTTTTGCAATCCCACCGTGCTGTTGGAGGATAGCGCTCAGCCCATATGTCGACTTGTTTCTCGCAGTCCATCACACAACTCCTCACTACGTTGAACAACGTTTTCCAAACTTGGAAGAAGAGATCGAAAAGATCGAGAAAAACAAAAACTTCTACCTTCACGCTGGAGAAACAGATGACGAGTGGAAAAAAGAAGATTACGAACAATACATTAAACGAATGAATTTCAGCGACAACGTGATGTTTCAAAGATTTGTTGATATAGACTATCTGAAGAGGGATCTAAGAAGAATACTGCCTCCAAGCAAAGAAACCGAATCCAGGGTTGAATTCCTCCGACCCATAGTCGAGGACTTAGTTCGAGGTGTTGGATTTCTTGGCTTGGATCACGCTTTTGTCTTATGGAACGCGGGAACGTTGTATGAGACTTGGCCGAAAAAACAGGTGCCACCGACGATTCGAGGTATAGTTATGGCTTGTATCTTTTCCTACGGCAATATAATTTTTGAAGAGAACGTAGCTGAATACATTTTCAGAAACTATGCCTCAAAAATAAAACTAGTGCTACAAGCAGGATCCGAATTACATCCTGAGCCGAAAGCAAAACTCGGTGAAACCCTGTATCATCTGAAAAGATACCAAGAAGCCCACGCCGAGTTCAGTAAAGCGCTTACCGAAGACCCCAAAACGAATGGCAATCACCTCTCTGTAGGCAAAGTAATGTGGAGAATGGGGATCCTAAAAGATGCTGAGCAACACATTAGGGAAGAGTTTAAGATTGATCCAGAGAATCCAGATGCCCACTTCTACTTGGGAAGTGTCATGGGATCTGTAAGCAGAGAGGCAGAAGCCAGAGGCGACATCCATGAAGCAGTTCGCGCAGAAACTGAAGCTATAAAAGAATATGAAGAGACGCAACGCCTCGCACCCAAACGGAAAAACACAGGCATGTTTCTGATAATGGAACGAATGCGACTTAAGGCCTTGGAAGAACAGCAAGGGCATCAGTCTCAACAGTCCCTACAGCAACCACAAAAAACAAAGAAGAAAAGATTCGGCATTTTCTAGCGTGCACTACACGAGGCTGTTTGCATACGCGATAGAGCCTTACACTTGTTGTCAAAATCTATATCTTTATTAATATTTTTGGGTCTCCGTAGAGTATGAAGTTTGCCCAATCGCAGGTAGGACTAGGCGAATTTTTCACAATTACCTTTGCATTTCTTAAAGCAAGACCTAAAGGCTGCTTTCTGTCAAGCAACTCATCATAAAATGCCAGTGCAAGTCTATCAGCACCAGCAAGCGCCTGCTTGTCTCCAGAGGCGCTCCATAAAGCTCCAACATAAGCCACATTATGAGTGAGGAAAGCAGTAGACAATCCCAAAACTTGAGATTCAAACGTCTTCATATCCCAACTGCGTTGAGCACCAGCCTCACAAGAATGCGCATAAAACAAGAAAGGAAGATCCCTTCCTGATTCAATAGTCTGATCAAATGCCTTCGAAATATCTACTGCGGAAAGATACCCGTCGGCCACTCTAAAAGAACTCTCCTCTGGATGAACAGAACTGTAGCCACCATGTCCAACAAAATGAACAACATCGTAAAGACCAGATTCCAGAGCCGCCAATATATTGTCTTTTGACGTGTAAAGACGCTGGTCTTCTGCTTTACTACTAAAATGATCAACTACAGCTCCAAATCTTTGCATTTTTTCTTTCAAGGGCAAAGCAACTTCACTATCAGTATGCGGAAGAGAACCATCAGGATTGCTAATTAGAAGAACACGCGTCTTCGGTATGTTTTTCCTCCTTTTCAAAGAACCGCTACCGTAGTAGATGATACGCCCAGTCCCAAACCTTGTGCCTAAATGGTCAGTTCCATCATAGGCGAGCTCCCAAGGCAATCCCACAACCTTATTATCAAGAACCAGAGCGATGAGAGAGCCAGAAGGCATTTTCTGAAGTTGTTCTTTAATAGGTGGTGGAAACAGACGATACATCAACTGTCCTACTTTATCAATTACGGTGGAAAGGTTACCCATCTGCAAGGTTTCCATTCCTACTTGCGCCCATATGCTTCTCGCAATGAGCTGAAGTAATTCTCTTATGCTTTCCTCAATTACCATTCGACCTTTTGAGGGAAGCTCAATTTCCCCGAGAATTGGCTTGGGCCTTACTACATCGGTTATCTTGTATCTTTCGAATTCCATTTGCAGAATCTCTGGATCACTTTCGGAATACCTTATGCGCAACTCACTATGATCAACATCCACTTTTGCCATAACTTCGCTATAGAGCAAGCCCTGCTTTGCAAAAGATCCAGTAATAGGGTGCATGCAAACCATTATCTCTTCGCTATACAGTTTCAACTTTTGCAGGTCCTTTGCACTGATATCTCGCGCATGTGCAATTGCGCTTCTAATCGGCTCAAGTTCTCTTAGTTTTGTAACAATGAAAAGTTTGTCTTTGAAAACTTCCTTAAACACTTGGTTCCAGTTTTTGTCCAAAGAAATGATTTTCGCATAATCTGAAAAATCAACATAATAAATTAAAGGCAAATCCTTCTGTATGTGCCAAGGATAAAGTCTTTCATCCCTCGATTTCCGACGGTTGGCTTCCTTTTGTGCTTCTTCTGGAACTCTTGTTTCCCACCAATTCCTGTCAACTCTGGCCAGTTTTTCTTGGATGAATTCTCTTAAAGCATTTTCAAAGGACTTCAGAAGTTGATAAGCCTCAGAAGTCTCCTCAGCATGTCCTGCAGTACATGGAAAGCCACACCAAGGGCAATGCGTTTCTGTTCCTTTTAGCATACCACCGCATTTAGAACATTGAAAAGCTTTGCTTTTATATTCAGCCGATATAACAGCTCCACATTTGCTACACTTACTTGATCCGCTACTTAGTCGCTGCCCACAATACGGACAGAAACTCACCACGCAACCTCCTCTTGTTCTAGCAAGGCTAGCCTATCTCCTCATACGACTCTTTCAATCTACGTTCCAGCTCCCCAATCCTCTTGTTAATTATTCGCATCCTTTCATTAATATTTTTAAGATTAGCCAAAATTTTTTCTATCCTCTGTCCAAAAAAAACTGACGACACATAATTATGTAATCCAGCATGGACATCAGAATCTTTCAAAACATACTCCCAGCCTTCTAACCAGATGTTTCTCATCTTTTCTAAAGTCGCTAATTTCTCATTCAAAACCGACTCATTATCCTCTATCTGCTTAATCTGCTCCTTCAAACTATTCACTTCTTCTCTCCATTTTCTCCCAAATTCTAGAGCAATCTCCTCAAAAACATAAAACTTACCATGCGTCGTCTCAACTTTCTTCGCCACTCCATCTTTTACAAACCCATCAATACACTTCTCAATTTCCACCATTCTCCCCATATGAGAAAACAGCCTATATACATCACTCAAGCTAATTTTGCCATAATTCATAGGCGCTACATTTTCAAACACGCTTCTTTTAATTTGATTACACTGGTCTTTTCGCATTCTCTCAACGCCTAACGAGAGATATAAATCTTGAAAGCTCGCTTTTCAAAGTTGCAACTATTTTTATTGTCGGTATTGGCTGATCTATGAAAAAGATATGTGCGTATGAGAACTGAGACAATCTTTTTAGAATACTTTCAATTTCATCCGTTGCTCTCTTAACGTCTTCTTCGGATATACTGCCGATTTGGTCTTTAGCTATCCTGGTTAACAGACTCAAAAAGTCTCCGTTTAAAATATCAAACACATTGAATAACATCTTCTGAGAGCCAAGTTTAATCTCGAAGTCTTCAAGCTGAGGATCAAGAGGAACCTCGACATATTCAAAGTTTCCTTCCTCTGTTGCTGATGAAGAAGATCTAGCTAGGATTATGCCAGCGAACACGTGGTGTGGTTGAAATCCAAGAAAGGTGCGGTAACCGATCGATCTTAAAAGACTACACAGAAGGATTGCAAAGTCGTCACAATCTCCTTTCAAATCAAGTATCTCAAGAGTATGATATGCCTTTTGATAGTAGTCATCTGGTGGATCTGAAACGTAGACCATCCGTGCGCGTACAAATTCATAAATGTCTCTTGCGACCTTCTCGCAATGATTAATAAACGCATTAGCATTTTTGATTTCCTCCTTCACAAGAGCCTCAGAATACAATTCTTCCACGGGAGGAACAGCGACTGGAATCCCTATATTTTGTGAGCATCTTTCCGCAATATTCAGTGCAAATTTTCGAATGTATGGATTCTCTGAACCTTCCAAAATTAATCTTTTCATGATCTCAAAGGCCTCTTTTTCGTCTCGTGGTTTCTTTTCATAATCCCAAAGCGCGGAAGGTCTATCAAGTATTTTTTTCTCGACCAGAGTTTCTCCTTTGATGAAAGTCATTTTTAAGACATGAGATAACTGTTCATTATAAAGTGAGCACTCTTGATAAGTTTCTCTTGTTATTTCGTTCTTTTTCAGCCAATCCTGAAGGTTTTGACTACTTGCCTTACGCTTTTCCTCTACAAAGGCGACAATTTTTTTCGTCGACAAGAAATATCACCTTTCATATTTTTTCAGCATATGCTTGATGTGATCAGGGATAGCTGAATAGTTGATTTTGAACAAGTATCGCGCCCCTTTTCCTTCTAAATTAGGTTCTTTTGTTGCATAGCCCATATCTGCTAATCTATTTAGATATCCAGAAGTCAAATTACGAGAAAGATTGATTTTTTTTGAGGTATCCTCTGCGCTTATGGGTTTATCTTCTTCAGCTAATCCTCGTAGAACTCTCACTAATGATGTCGGGATAGATGACTCCTTTGCTATCTCTGAGGATTCAACCTCAATCTTTTTCAGTCTCTCCTCAATATTCTGAATGATTTTACTTTGCTGTGATAACTCCTCAGAAAGTTTTTTCTGGTTTTGTAGAACCTCTTGTAGCATTTCCTCAATTTTGCTCATAGCGAATTCCTACCAAAATACAATGTGCATCTTAAGAAATATAAGCTTTTCTCAATAAATATTGGACAATCTCAGCAAAGCTTAAATATCGGATGAGTGTCTAGTAATTATTAGACACATAAGGAGGTGTCTAAAAAATGAATAAAGAAAGCGTCATAACTACAATAAAGGAAAAAGGACCCGCCTTTGTCCTAGGAGCAGTATTGGGAGCTGTTCTGATAACGGCTTTTGTAAATCGCGACAAAATCGTCAAAGCTGTTGATCAGGCCTTGGGACGAAATCAACAGAGCGTGGTGAAGAATGAACATCCTGAAAGGAGTTAGGAGACTATCCGAGGTTCTCCTACTCCTCTCTTTCATTTCATTTACAGCTTCACCAATAACATCGTTGCTTGGCATACAGCAACCACCAGTAGACAACACTATTGAGCTACTTCGCTTCGCCATAATTTCTGGCTTCGTAATAATCTTGATTGCTGTCCTAGCAGTTTTTGGGTTTGGATACATAATCTTGACTGGCTGGCGACAACATCGAAGGATACCTAAAGCAGTAAGACTGCTTTTGGCATTTACGCTAGGTGCCCTAGCATTTTCATTATCAGGACCGATTTCCTTGATATTGCCAATACCGTTCTTACCCACAGTGCTAACTACGATATTGCTCTGGGCAGCATTGCGAGCAGTCTCTAACCTATTTCCAAACTTGGAACCTGAGCCGGTAAAAGTAGACGAGGCCATAGCATCTGCTAGATACCTTGTCAAACAGGTTGACCCAACCGCAACAAACGTCGATGTACTAGAGTCAAAAACAAATGGTAAGCATTGGAAGATTACAATGCTCTCCAACCCCTCAGTGAGAAAATATGAGATTGAAGTTGACATGGAAAAAGGAGGAATCACCGGATGGAAATCAGTGTAATCCCAAAGATTCTTTCAAGAAAGACTTCAAACACTGCAGTGGAAGGTGCAAAAGCTTTCTTTAAACCCAAGATGCGTCTGCGAAAAGTTACAGTCACCAAACCGTTTCAACAGAAACTTGACATAACTGCATATTCCCCGAAAAGCTATTTCAAAGACAGGATAGCTGATATGTTCAAAGAAATGCTCAGCACTTATGGCAACATTCCATTATGGGTAAAATACTCTATGGCGCCATCTTCAGTTTCATGGAATCTCGGTTCCGTGCAAGCAACTCATAGCCTTCACGTTTACGGAGAAGAACAGTATGCAAAAGAGTTTCTCTCGAGATTCTATGAAATAATAAGAGATGACGGTTTGAACAGTCTTGTGAACGGCATAAACATTTTGAACCAAGATCCTCCCAAATGGGTTCAGAACCTCTCAAAAAGTGATTCAAACGAGAAGCCATTACCGACCACACTTCAAAAAACAGCTAGTAACACGACTCTTCGTTCAGGTTTGCTAGGCGCTTCGGGCTTAATCGCTGGATTAGCTGGAATTGTTCTTGCGCTATCTTTCTTTAGCAGCAGAAGATCAAGTAGTTCTAAGCAACGCGTAAGCAGACAGAATGCACTCCAAGCTGCTGTAGACAGTGTGAGTGAGTTAACGTCTACTCCGCCTATTCTTGAAAATGAAGAATTCACTGGGAACGGTTGGCGCTTCAAACTTTCAAACTATATGGTCACGGTTGACAACAAAGGAGTAGTTACTGAAATCAGGAAGGTTGAAGAAAATGACTAGAAGAGATGCAGAATCCATAACGATTCTAGTTAACGAGTTCTTTGATTCAGCAGGACTCTCTGACTCGTTCTTAGGGCAGATTGCGAAAGGACTGATCAGTAAAACCTTATCCAAATATGTTGAAGTGAATAAGGCAGAAAACTTGGCAACCACTCGATTGGGTTACGAATTCGACAGACTTTCCAAGAAGTGGAGCAAAAAGATACTTGAGGATCTTTCAAGGTTGCAAATAAGCGAAAATGAGAAGAAACTTCTATTAGCCTTATTTCTGGCTTCTATTATCCCTCAGGCAATATCTTCTGAGCAAACGGAGACAGAAACTAATTTAGCCAAAGAATAAGAATAGATGAAATAAGAACAAGAACTTCGATAGCTGATGAGAGGATGCCTCTTGGGCAGAAAGAAATCGCTTGTTGATAAAAACAGAATTGATGAGTTCTGGCACTTCGGTGAGGCATTGCTTGAGGGTGGGTTGTTGCTAGCTGACCTCTACAACTATTTTACCAGTGTTGAGAAGCAAAGCAGAGGAGGCAGTGTGACTACATTATCTGAGCACCAGACACGCCAAATAAGTGATGAACGGAGAAAAGCGATTGAGAAGTTTGCGACCAATGTGGTTGATGGGAAATTCACGGTGTATGAGGAGTTGCCTAAAATGATTGCCCCTTACATTGCTGGAAATGATGAGCTTAAACTTGCCTTGTGTTACTCGCTTGCATCGACACCAGATAAGCCTGTACATATGCTTATGATAGGGAATCCAGCTTCTCTGAAGTCTGATCTATTAGGTGAAGTGAAGGAGATTTTCCCTGACGCCGTTTTTGGTGGTCCAAGAAGTACTGAAGCTGGTTTGACCATTGATTCCATTAGTGGTAATCCAGGGTTGTTTATGTTGGCTAATAATGGTATTGCATTGATAGATGAATTTGACAAGATTAGGAGAAGCGAGATAAATGCAGCTTATCAGGCTCTAGAGTCTGGAAAGATTTCTGTTAATACTGGAAAGCTGAAGGGGGATTATCCAACGAAGTTTGTCTGTATTGCAGCTGCTAACCCTAAGGGCGGAACGTTTTACGATCAACCAGATTTAATTAGGAAACAGATTGAGGACGTAATTCCGTCTCCACTGTTGAGCCGTTTTCACCTCATATTTTTATTGCGGAAAGAGACACGCGAGAAAGTAGAAGATGCTGTGACTACAATTTTAACCCGCAAAGAGAAAATAAATCCAAACTTGGGGTTCTTACGAGATTACTTTGCTCTTGTCAAGCAGAAATGTAGGCATGTCGAATATGAATTTGCCAGAGATGATCCACTCGTTAAGGAGATGTCCATGTTTGTAGTGGATGCTCTAGAAAGAAGCGAAAAAAGTGCCATTTTCTATCAGTTAACGAAACGTTTTGCTGAAGCATTAAAAAGAGTCAGTGTTTGTAGTGCAAGGTTGAGACTGAGCAGAAAGGTTGAGGAAGTTGATGTTAAAAATTCTATCAGTATTCTAAAAGCAGCATTAAGGACAGCATCTACATAGTGAGTAGCACGTAAATTTTTGTTTTATTCGTAAGAGATATTAATGAAGGATTCAAGAACTATTTCGAGGTAGATTCCGGGAAATGTCGTATTCTACTTGTGAAAGCTGTGGGAGTGGTCACATTAAAGTTCCTCGCGACATGATTATGTTGCTAAGGTGTAAAGGATAAAAGTGCTGCTGTTCCTGTATAATATGTTCCTGTATAATATAAAGAGGTGGCTAATCAATGTTGAAAAAGGCTTTGATATTGTCGTTATTTCTATTTATTTGTTTTATTATTTTCGCGGTAACACTGGACTATGCAAGTCAAGAGCTTCCAAGTGATGACGAATTTTCGGATCCTTCAGAATATGGCGGTTGGATGGATGTCAAAACTGTTTATGTTGAGTATGACAACACAAGCCTTTACTTCAGAGTTGAATATTTTCAGAAACAACCAAATATCCGTGATCACCTGTTTAAAGGTGTAATAGAATTGGACATTGACAAAGATGCTGCAACCGGTTGCAATTGGGACGACCATGAATGTGGTGTCGACTACAAAGTGGTATATGCATACTCAGCAACTGGAAGTTCATATCCTAATGGTGCCTGGCTTTACCACTGGAATCCTTCTGCTTATCGATTCGAAGGACCGTCCGAATTATTTATCGAGGGCTTGGATTATGGTGTAAGAGTAGCCGTTCCATTCTCAATGATACAGAATCCGTTAACCATAAATTGGTTTGTAAAAAGTGAATGCGAAACACATGATTGGATCAACCGAACGTTTATTTATTCCATCGATAGGGACCAGACAATGATTGTTGATGGTAACCCTTCGGACTGGAGGACCATTAGCCCAGTCATCACGGATCCGCAAGGAGATGTCGTTCCTTCGGATTTTGACATGATACAGTTTTACACGATCAGCGATACTAGCACGATCTACCATAGAATAGACGTTACTGGAACACTAATCTTGCCACAAGAATATAGACGCGCTTTTTACTATGTCTACTATGACATTGACAACAATGCTTTAACAGGAGGCGATTTTGGAGCAGAATATCGACTCTGGATAGGCTTATACTCTAGTTATTATAGCATGCTGGATAAGTGGAATGATACCTCTAAAAATTGGGATTTTGCAATGGATTGGAATGAGGCCATGGAAAAAATCCCTGTTAGATTCAACACCGTCGTCGAGTTCAGCTTGCCGCTTTCAAGCATTGGAATAACTTTTGGAAAAAACATAAGAATTCTGGTGGGAGGCAATATACATAATTTTGTTTGCATCGTTGATGATTATGTACCAAATGCAGGATACATGACCATTCAATTTCAGCAAAGGCCAAATGGTGAAACACCATGGTCACTTAATACTATCCTTCTGGTATTCGGAATAATAGGATCCATAAGCGGGCCTGGTTTATTTGGTCTTTACGTTTTCTATGAAAGATGGAAAACAAAAGGCCTACGACTAACTGAAAAGGGGAAAAGAGCTCTTTTGAGGGGTAACTTAGTTAAGGCCGCTGAATATTATGCAAAAGCCTCGTTAGTAAGCATGAAAAGAAAGTCCAAGACTGCAGAGGCTTCAATTATACAATACGCTAAGCTCGCAAGAATTATCATTTGCCAAGGAACGCTGAAAGGCGAAAAGAGCCTTATAGAAAGAGCAAACAATATACAAAATGCTCTGAAAAATAACACATTATTAGCCCAAAGTCGTTACACAAGTCGGATTTCTCAAATAGACGTCTTACTCGAAAAAGCACGAAACAACGATTTAAATTTCATAATTAGTATAGCCGTTGACGAGGAACCCATTAAAGAATCTCTCGACAAACTCATCAATGAAAAAAACGAAATCGAGCTGAAAGATATGGCAACTCAATTAGGGTACACATTGGAGGCAACACGAGGACTAATCGAAAAAAGCATTGAAAAGCATAAGATAGAAGGCTTTCTAACACTTGATAAAAACAAGTATATCTCGAAACATTACTTAGCTAAAATACTGTATGAAAGGATTGAAGAAGCCATTTCTAAGAACAATCGAGTTTATACAGCTATTGAGAGGAAGGGGTTTGGTTAGATGTCGCTGTTTCTAAGTAGCAATGTCAGATCTTTCCTTACAGCCGTTGGTCTCGGCATTCTGCTTAACTTTTTGGCATCATTTTTGTCAGGAAATATATTCGACGCATGGGTTAGGATGCACGAGATTCTTTTTGTTAGTATTGCAGTTTTAGGTTTCATAGGTTCAATTTTTATGGCTGTTATTTATAATGTTATTTACCAAAGCAAATTTTCGTGGCTTGGTTGGTACCTGGGCGCAATTGCAAGCGTATTCTTAAGTTATGTTTTTCCTAGTTATATGCATTTATACTTCGGGTTATCGCAACTAGCTCTGATAGCACCTTTAGCTATAAGCACTTTGTTCTTCTACTTAGCTATTCGAAATCACAAGCACTCTCGAATAGCACACGTGAGGAACTTAATCAGTAAAGCGAGAATTCAGAAGAACGAAGGAGACTTTCATGGAGCGATTCGTTATTATGTTAAGTCTGCGCTCGCAGCCCGCTCCCACCCAAATTCAAAAATAGCCCACGCATCAATTGAAAGCTATGATGATCTGGCAGTAGAGCTTGCCACAGTATCCATTTTAAATGGCGACAGTGCTAGGATAATCCCTTTTTTGACAGATTGCCAGAAAAAATTGAAGCGAGTAGAGGCATATAGACAAAAATCATTGAAAGTTGACAAAATTTTGGAAATTCTCGCCGAGGGAAGTAACATACATCTAATTTTTAGGATGTTTTTGGACACCGACGGTGCCAAATCATTTATCGATAAACTGCTAGGACACGTCCGTGCGATAAAATTGCCTGTGCTTGCAGCAGAATATAACTATGATGAAAAAATGTTGCAGAGATTCATAGAGACGGCAATTGCAAACAGAAAAATTGATGGCTTCTTGACAACAGACAAGAAAATCTTTATGACAAAGGATTTTCTTCGGAACAACTCTACGGTAAACTTGCGAGCTAAAATAATGAATCTAACGTCATTCTTTATAAAATAATACTAGTGGTAAAGCGCTGTTTGGTGACAAAGTTATTCTGTCATTATTTCTTAATTCTCGTATCACATTGGGTTTAAGAAACTCATAATTTACGGAAGTCCCATAAGTGCTTCCAAGATCCTTGATAAAACACTTCTTCTTAATCAGAATTCTTCCCACACCACTCCCGTAAAGAAGTTTTTGCTCTTCATGAATCATGAACATTACGTGTTTCCTAGATATGAATCCATTTCTAATGTAAGTATTAACTCCAGCATGAAAATCATGTAAATTCTCTAGTCCAATCTTGACATAATCATAATCGTTTGGATCACGCCCTATCATCAAGTTCCCATTCATATTTAATTCATATGTAAAAGGTTCTCGGTCTCCTCTTTCAAAAACCAACTTGGGATAAATCTTCATTTTGGCAAAATATTCAAATGTCGTACCGCAAGCCCTGCATTTGAGAATCTGTTTATCTCCTAACTTATCTGAAGCAAACTCCCCTTGGATATGGCATTTTGGGCATTCTAGCTCTTTTAGAAGAATCTCAGAGGATATAAGTCAACCCTCCCAATTATTTTTTTCATCGTCTAAAGTCCCGTTTTTTCCCACTTAATAATGTTATAAACTTCTTGTATATTTGGTCTTTCCGAAGGCTTAGAAAGCATTCGTTGTATGACATCGATAAGTTTCTGTGCGAATTCGCTATCCAGAGGTTTTCCATGCACCTGCAACCGCTTAATTTTTATTAGATCTCCACTTATACTTCCAGTAAGCATTTCTCTAAAAACTAGACCTAATGAATAGATATCGCTTTCAATTGACACTTTTCCCTCCTTGGCTTCCGGCGCCATATACCACCAAGTTCCACCGGGAGACAAGATTTCACTCTTAGTAGCGATTTTTGCTAGCCCAAAATCTCCGAGCTTCCATATATCTTCTTGACTGCCATAAAGTATGTTGGACGGTTTAATATCGCAATGAATTATGTTGTGTTGATGGGCGTAGATAAGTGCCAGACATACATCTCTCATTACTTTTATGCATTCTATAAAGTTCATGGGTTTTCCAGGCTGAAGTTTATCTTCAAGATTTCCACCCTTCACGTATTCCATCACAATATATGGATACTCTTTGCCAGCATACTTTTCTTTGTAAACTCCAAAAACACTAACAATATTGTCATGCTTTAATCTCATTGAATTACGTGCTTCATTCACGAACTCGTCAACGCGTCCCAAATCTGTTATAAATCGAGGTTTTAAGGCTTTGAGCGCCCTTTCCTCCTTAGCCACATTGTCTTTAGCATGATAAACCTTTGCAAAGTATCCTTCTCCTTCTCTAAGTTCTTCGATTATGTAAAACTGCCCTCCTACAAGACTTTCTACAGTAAAAGGCCATTTAATTTTCTCTCTCACTGGAAGTTCTTCAACTTCACGGACAGCTGTCACTTTTCCTTGGCATTCCTCGACTATTGGGTTTCCTTCTACGTCTTGTAAATGCACCGGAAAATTGTTAATTTGTATTTCGCCCTTTTCGGGGGCTTGAAGTTTAAAAACAAGCTCCTCAAGTACTTCCCCAACTTCTAATTTTGGTATGAAGCAGTCAACTTGGCCAGCTAAAACAAGTTTGCTATCAATTGGAAGTTTAAATGAAATGTTTTTGGCATCACCTTCTCCACTATTCAAAACCCTTACAATTGCAGAGAATTCTTGTTTAGATCGAACAACATCCGGAGCAATTATCTCAACGTTCACCTTTGGCCGGGGTGTGGTGATGTGGACTTCAAATGCAGGAATTGCGGTCTCGAAAGGATTACCATCTAAGTCTTCATGAGTTAATGTCAGCTTTTCAAAGACGTATTTTCCGCTTTTCTTGGGTTTCATATTTAGTGGATATGCGATTCTGCCACCTGGTGGAATGTTACTGATTTTTATTGGTTCTAAGATTTCGAATTCGGGGTATTTTTCGAATCCTTTTATTTCAAGGTTTTGCGCTTCTCCGCGTCCTCTATTAGAAATTGCTAAATTGATGGTACAGTCTTGTTGATATTCAGCAGGAATTTTCTCCTCACGCAATTCGACAAGGATTTCAGGGGGTAATGCCTTTACCCTTAACGAAGCTGTAGTTATCTTTTCTGGCCCAAGTTTCACTCCTTCAATGAAACCTTCAAAGGTTATGTCAATTTTATGCGTACCATACTTTTTTGCTTTGTACCTGTATTTTGTTGTGAGTTTGCCTTGTTTTATTCTTAGGGGTAGTTCTGGTTTATATTCTACTTCGATGCTTGAGGTTTCGGTTGTAGTTATTTTTGGTTCATTGATTTCACAAGGAGAATTGATTTCAATGTTAAGTGTGGTTTCTTCTCCAGTCATGATATCTGTAGGTTCAAACCAAGCTTTGACTGAAGGTTTGTTCTTCACTTCCGTATAGTAATTAAAAACTTGCGTTTCGATGATGTTTTTTTCCCTAAGCTTGTTCAAGATCCAGTTCATATTTTTTGCGTCGACATTAAAATGAACTGCTAGATCCATAAAAGAAAGTTTGTCTTTTCCGCCACGGATGAACTGGACATCCTCGTAATCAAGTATAAAAACAACCTTTTGAGTCTCTCCAAACAAAAAATGTCTTTTTGTTTCTTTCTTCTTAACTTGCTCTATGACTTCAAGCAACTCTTGATAAATTATCTTCTGGTCGATGTTCAATTCTTTCGAAAGAGTCTCTATATCCATAGTTTTCATGATAATTCCTCGAGAGTCGACAATAAGTTAAACAATAGGGCATTCTTATTATTTTCGATTGATGGACCGTTGACAAAAAATTTGTAGAATAATCAAGGACAATGAAAGTCTGTTGCCAAGGTTGACCCATTTTAGCGTAGTTACCAAGAGGATTATTCCATTTCCTCAATTTTTATAATTGTTAGTCCCTTGTAACGAGAAAGTTCCGATACTAATCTAGCAACATCAAGTGATCTTTGAACTTCGTCAATGGAGCTTGGGAAATCTTTCATAAAAGTGGTCGTAAACTTGATGTCTTTGACGTCTTCTTTGCGTTTCCATGTAATTTTATATTTATGCATCACCATAACTGAAAAATACTATTTTTTAGTTATTTAAAATTTGTCAGTTGTTGTTTAACGCGCGCATCAGAAAAGCCAGACTGTTTGTGTTCTATTATTTAACAGTGGTTTTATAACGTAGCTACTTTTCTTTAATTTGCTTTCTTTTCCTTAAACTTACGATTGATGTGGTTGCCAGACCAAAAATGGTGGTGAAAGCCAGAAGGATGGTCATCTGCCATGGTGAAGCTGATAGAGTTATGCTAACTATAACGAAGTCTGTGCCTATATTGCCCGCTGCATCTCGCACAGTCAAAGTTACGTTGTAAACTCCAGCCTTTAAGTACATGTGGGATGCCGTTTGACCCGTTGCGATGGTTCCGTCTCCGAAATCCCATTCATAACTTACAATTTCCACATTGTCGGTAGAAGCTGAAGCGTCGAAGTTTACTGTACACACTACTACGTGGTAAGTGATGGTGTAGGTAGCTTTTGCCACTGGTTTTGTTATATCCAACACTGTTATCACTAAATTGTCTGTTGCATAATTTCCTGCGGGATCAGTTACTTTTAGAGTTATTGTATAGCTTCCCGGAGTTTCGAACGTGTAGGTGGTGATCATACCACTTAAGGTCTTTTGGTTTGGCAGAATCCATGTATAGCCTATGATACCATTTTTATCTGATGAGCCTGAACCGTCAAGTGTTACTGGGGTGTCTTCGTTGACGATTTGATCAGGGCCTGCATCTGCTTTTGGAGGCGTGGCGTCTACAGTGAATTGGTTCGAGGCCCAGTTGCCTTGATTATCCATGCCATCGACGGCTTTTACTCTCCAATAATATGTTCCATCTTTTAGTGCTTCTTGTGAACTGATTATATATTGAGAACTGGTGAGCCAAGTTTTCATTAGTAGTGGGTTTCCAAAGCTGGGATTTTCGCCAAGTTCTAAAACATATGTGACACCTGATGGGTCAGAAACATCGGACCAGTCTAGGGTTGGAGTAGTTTTGTTTATAACGGCACCATTTAAAGGCAAGAGTAGGCTAGGTGGAGGGGGGTCTTTAGTGTCCAAAGTAAATGTAGGGGACTCGGATAAGCCTATATTGTAACTGGCTTCCCCATTATCGGCAATAACTCTGATTTTCATATTGGTAGTGTAATAACCATTGTAGTCGGCTTTAGCGTTCCAAGTGCCAGTATTATGTCCTATAGGTACTACGCCTTCTCCTGTGGTAGTGGTGCAATCAATCCATTGGCTTCCACTCCAATACTGGAAGTAAATAGTGACGGTTTGTCTTGCATCAACGCCTTCATAAGAAACGTCTACAACACCTGTCCCAAGTTTTTGAGAAGCTGTTAAATTTTTTACAGCGGGTGGAAGAAAGAGCGGGCGCTGTAAGTCTATGGTCATTATTGCGTTTGCATATTCAACTGTTATCCTTGATTTCACCGTAGTGGCTACTTGATTCAAGTCAGATGAGTCTTGCAAGCTAAGCTCACATATGGAGTCGGCGTATTCCACGGTTATTCTTGAAGATACTACACTGGCTACCTGATCCAAATCATCAGACTTATACAGGTTCAGTTTGGAGACAAAATCTCCATACTCTAAGACTATTCTGGGGGTCACTTCTTTTGCCGTATTGATAAGATCCGGCGAATATTCCACAGTAGGGGTCGAAACGTAATCAGCATACTCCACAACTATTCTGGGGGTCACATCCTTTGTTATATTAGTCAAGCCTGTTGAATATTTAGTTGAGTTGATTACGATATAATCTGCGCCCTCGACTATTATTTCGTTTCCTTCTGCCTTAACTCTGTTTGAGTGCGACGTTATCCACAATACTCCTCCAACGACTAGCGGGATTATACATAGGCATATCAACATTGCCTTATTCACATTCAGCACATCCAATAGAGATCATGGTTCTTGATATACCAGTGCAATACAAACGCCATACAACTTGTCTGAGTATTCGCCAGAAATGCTCACATTGTGGACAACATCTGGGTTGAGTTGTGCAGTGGTAAGCGTCCCATATATACTCACAGGATATTGGTTGTCACGTATACTGTTGATAACACTTCCATCAATCTTGAAGTAGGAATAGTAAGTATAATAAGTGCTGTATAGATATTGCGAATAATGTGACCATGATCTTTCATAAACAGAGAACTCGACTGGTATTGTAATGTTAAAACTATCCTCTCCGCCTCCCACGGTTTCGAAAATCAACATGCATTTGTTAGCATGTGGATATTGGAAATGGTAATATTTTGCGCCTGTTACAGAGACTCCTAAAGCATTGCACATTTGTTCCAACCCTACTTGTAGCTTATTCTTTGATAACTGGCCTCCTGACCAATAACTCCAATCTATAATCTTACCAACAGGCTCAGCTTTAAGATAATAAACCACAATCCAACCTTCCTTATGGACAAAACAGTGAACATCCTCACCCTCTGAAAGATTAGGCAAAGCAATAGAGCCAACGGTATAATTAGCAGTCTCTTTTTCTATAGTTCTGTACACAGTCTTAGCTTTGGACAGATCTATCGGTCCGCTAACATTCAAATACAGGGATATTCCAGCCTCTTCATCAAGAAATGACGTCTCCGAACTCGCACTTTGAGCAAAAGCAGGATAAGCCAAAGCATAAGTATTACCTGCCTCTGCCACTATTCCGTTTTTCCTTCCACCGCCATTTTCATAGAGGTATATTGCTAAAATGCTGACTATCAAAACTGCGAATAGCAGCATTCCGATTTTCTTCTTCTTTGTTTCAACCTTCACCTTTCAACCCTCTAATTAATCATTTGTTTCCACTCTACATTAATCTTTCTTTCAACTTCTTTCTTACCCATCGTTTGTTTACTATCTTACCATGAGAAATAACAAAATTTCCAAACTCTTTATCTTTGAATCTGTCCCAAACCTCCATTAATAGTTTCTCATTTACCCCGCACTTTTTCGTAAAAACCAAAATCTCAATTTCACTCTCTACTTCACTCAGAAAACTCTTAATCTGATCACGAATAAGCTCAAACTTGCCACGGATCTTTCTAATTTCCGAAAGACTCATCAGCCAAGAACAACACAACAAGCCAATCGATGCTACCAAAACCCAAAACCCATATTGAAAATATCCGAAGCTGTCCACAGAAAAAGCTTGAGCACTAAACACTCTCATGACCGGAATAGATGCAATCAAGGTTGCAAGAAACAACAATAAAGCATTAAAACTCCGCACTACCAACTGTACATAAGGCTTAACCATTGTAAAAACCATGCCAGTAATAACAAAAACAGGACAAAGATAAACTACGCTTACAAAAAGGCTATATGAAAAACTCCCACGAAGCGACTCATCCAACTGAATCCCAGTCAAAGCGTAACTTGAAAATTGAAACCAAATACCATAAATTGAGACAACAGCCAAAACCGCCCCAACTAAGCCAATTATGGAACTCCTAAGAATCCTTCGAGAAGCCAATTGAAGAGTCTCACCCTATCTCAAGATATTCAACTAAATAATTAAAATTTTCCGCCCAAACTTTCTGTCACGGACTTTGCTATATTTTTTCAAACAAGCGTGCGCAGTTTAGTACGCATAACATTCATAACATTCACTTGCAGAATTATTGTTGTATTTGCTTTGAGTAAAGCAAACACCTACATTTAGAAACAAGTTCTATTTTGAAGAATTTCAAATTTCAAGCTTTATCTTTGTTGCTTTAGCCTGTATGTATTACCCTAGAACTGGATGACATGTAAGCAAGATATGCCTAAAATTGCGGTGCAAGGACATATTTAAACCTGAGGATTGTGCGAGAACTCGCGCAATAAAACACATTTTCTTGGGTTTACTGGGACCCATCCCAAAAAAGGACCAAGCATCTATGTACTCATACCCGAACGGGTTCAAGTCCGCCTATTGTACGTAAGCGTATGCATAATCTTTTTATGTAAACTATTTCTGTGGCATAGGTTTCAAGGATTCAAATTCCACTTCTTGCATTGCAATGTCAAAAGAATGAACTAGTGCTATTCATTAGGTGTAAACTCCCGCCATGCTCCGAGTAATAGAAAACAAGTAAATTGTTAAATTCTTGCTCTTCTAAAACATAAAATGATGAGGAATGTTTGAAGGAAGACTTAGAGAAATACAGGTTCTTCAAACACAAGGACTTAACGCACAAATTGTTAAAGAATGTTCAACAATCATAGAACAGATTCTTGAAAAGTTCTACGAGGATATTTGGAGATACATAAACTCAGATGAGAAGCAGGACATTATAAACACTGAGCGTAAGTACAGTCGCAAAGTGAATCCTGTTGACAGACTAGGAATGGGAAATTGGATAAAGTTCTATGAGGAAAGTCATCTTGCCAAACTTATTTCAAAATATCTGAAAATCGATGACTTAGCCTTCGATTTTGTTGAATTGACTAAAATTAATGAAATTAGGAACAAATGCACGCATGAAGGTTATGTTGCTTCCAAAGAAGAAGCCAAAATAGCATATGATTCAACAGTAAAACTGTTGATTAAGACCAGACTAATTGAAAAAGAGCCTTTAGGAATTCGTCCTATTCGTGAAGCAGAGAAAAAGGAAACTTCCATCTATCATGTCTGGGGAGACAAGATCCGTCTTTTTCTAGCAGGCAATCCTATCTTCGAAATCGAAGAACCTTTTGAAGAAGATATGGGGAAATCTTACTACGTTAGTGGGAAATGGGAGTTTGTGGGAGTAGTTGTGGCAGGGGATAAAATTCACATTTTGCTTCTGGAGGACTCAAGTTCTTGTTATCATGAAGATATAATAGATGATGTTTACAAGAGGCTTGCAATGATGATAAAAGAGAAAATCCAAAGAAACTACCCTGAATTGAGTGGCATCAATACAGAGATAAACATAGCTTTTGATATGGGTGACTGGGGCGAAGCCTACGAGGATATAAAGTTTTGACACTCATGTCAAGTGATAGTTTATAGTCTTGTGCAAGAAATTGATTGATCTACTCCATAAGCGCTTGCATTACAAGCGACTTATCTACTTCATTGTGGGCGCACTAGCGTGTTGCTAAATTGTGGAAGTTGACATTTTCTTGTTCAGTCATGCATGTCTTTCTATGCAAAGTATCTCCATGGCTTGCTTGTGGGGTCAATAATGCCGGGCTCAAGCTCACGGCGCTTTCAACATAAGCTTCTAGTACCAAAAGGCTTCGAGCCCAAATTGTAGGAAGAATATGTTGTACAATCTCCAAAAGAGACGCAGAAGAATTCGACTGGAAGGTGAAGGAATTAGCTGGGCAAGCAGTTTACAAGGCGGGAGGAGATATCGTTCTGAAGCTCGAAAGCGTAGAAGAAAATTTCAATATGCCAAAGAAAAAACTAATTCTAATACTTGCACTTTGCAGAAAAAATGGGATTGTCTCCATATTCAGAAGGTCATTCAATGAGTACAAAATCCATTTCCTAACTGGAAATTCAATAACTGAGAATGAGATTCAAGCCTAATATACCTCTTCCTACAGAACGCACCTTTTTGGATTTGCTTGTTTTTGGGTTTTGATCTCTCCGGTTTCTAGCTTCTGTCTAATTGGTTCGAACTGCTGGTACCGACACCCAAAAGGTTCAAGTCCAAAATTCTTGCCTAAGTCGGCATCCTCAAAGGAGTAGCATGTTTGTTCGCAACAAAAATTCATATACGGAAAATTCCTAAATTATTCCTAGTTTTGGCTCAAGCACACGCTTCCTTCTGTTTTTAGCAGTTAATAATTTCAACGAATTGGGAATTTTGGATGTGGCGGATATTTTTCTTCCAAAGCCAAGAGCGACATCTGATCTCGCGCTTTTTTCAGGATTTTTGAGATTTCTTGGTTATAATTTTTCATGGTTTTCGATTCCAATTGTTTAACAAATTTTCTTAGCTTTGCAATTGAAACTTCATCTAGGTATTTGCGTTGTTCTTTGATGAAACTATCAAAAGCGTCTTTAAACGAGGCAGGTACTGTTGTATCAATGCCAATTTCAATATTATCGACAAACCCTTTCTTTGTTAGGTTAGCAGATGTGATAAGAATTTTCTTATTACTCGCATATACCTTAGCATGAAGACTATCCGACGCATAAATTCTGAAACTATTGCCTTTGAACTGTTTATGCGCTTTTTCGACAAAATTAAGTAAGCTTTTATAATCTGTAATGCCCAACAAGTGATCTTCGAGATTCATTCTAAACCAGATTTCGATGTCCTTAATCTCTTTAAGTTTTCTATTAGGAAGGAATGCATTTAGTTTTTTGATTCCTTCTGCCGAGAACCAAGGAGAAGAAATAAAGATCCATTTAATTTCACCTTCAAATACCGATGCAAGATCATCCCAAGTAGGTGCCATGATATTCATTGGATGTCCCTCTTGATGTGAGAGATAATTGTTTTCACAAGTTTTTTGTCGACCACAACAGGTTCACCTAAACTTGGGAGTTTAGGTATCTTTTTCTTTTTTTCCATCTCTTGAACCTTTTCTTCGGAAATAAAGAATGTGACCAATTTCTCTGGCATATCAATCATTTCTTCACACAAATCAAGCAGTTGAGGAAAGCGTTCAAAAACTTCCTTTGATAGACCAATACCTCCATGAAAAGTGTCGAGCAGAAAGAGTGATGGCTTTTGCAAGTCTCGGTGCGGAACAAAAGTTTGAAAGCTGATGTCGTATTTGTCGCACTCTGTAAGAAGCGGAAGTGTAGAGGTTAAAAGATAAGCTAGTCCATGAAGCCCCTCTTCAAATATCTTGTTGCTATCTTCGTCTTGATCGATACCTAACTCATCACAAATTTTTTCCACAAACTCATCACTAAAGAGAACCCAAGTAGCAGTTGTGTCGTATTCGATTGGCTCGACCGAGATAATAATTCCGACTTCTGGTTTCTTTTTAACTTTCGTGGGTGTTTTTAGAAACACCTTTATTGAACGTCTATTTGTGACATCACCATGATGAAGACTTATACCGCCATGAAATTTGGGTTTGACTCTTTCTTTAATAATTTTGACTGTATACCTAGGAATAGCATGTGTTTCATATCCAGGATTTTCCGAAAGACGTTCAACTTCAATATGTGCTTCAGGACGACTATACCTAGTGACTAGAAAGTATTCTCCATTTTGCAACCATATCGCACCATCATGGAAGAAAAGCCCAGCCCTGTAATAATCGATAACGCTGATCGTATTGCCAGACTTATCCACAACTTGAAATTCTCTATCAGAAACTGGGACTCTTATGCTTTTGAGATGTAATGTGTCTGGTCCCTCTTTACATCCTTTAGCCAGCCAAAATACCTGATCTCTTTTGAAGATCTTTCCTTCTTGTTCAAGTTCCTTAAAAAGTTCCACTCCAACATCAAAATAATCTCTATAGTCCTTTCCGGAATATCCTTCAAAGTCTTTTCGCATTTCTTTAAGTGCTCTACTTTCCCATAAAGCACATTTAAAATGCCAAGCCTGAAGATATTTATTATCCAAAGGTATTTTTACATTCCCAGGATTTTCTAAAAGCTTGAAGAACACGTTAGGATGGTTTGCAAAATACTGCTCTAAAGGCTCATCATTAAGAATCAAAATAACAGGTGCTTCACCAGTCCGTCCAACTCGACCCGCTCTCTGCAATGTGCTTGAAATGTTTCCAGGATAACCAACTAGAATACAACATGTTAAATCACCAATATCTATTCCGAGCTCTAAGGCGTTTGTGGCAGTAATAAAAACTATGTTTCCAGATTTGATACCCTTTTGTATTTCCCTTTTATTTTTTGTAGGCAGTGGTCTTGAAAATGCGATGGTTTTACCTTTATATTGTGAGTGAATACGTTCAAGCATGCCCCTAAGTTTTCCATCAAAGCTATTTGTACCCTTGACGGATTGAATAAAAGAAATTGTTTGTATTGGCTTTTTCCATTTTGCAATCACTCGTTCAAATATTTCAAGCGCATCCGTGGTCGCTTCACGGCGTTCATCTCCACCTTTTGATTTTCGCGGCGGATTCCAAAGCAGAAAATCTTTTCGGAATTTTGGAGCTCCATCCTCCTTTACAATTTCAAAAGGAACACCTATAAGTCTCTCTGCATGTTCCTTTGGATTGGTTATAGTTGCCGAGCAACAAATGAATTGTAGTTTGTTATTACCCAGCTTTTCACAGAAAAGTCGAAGTCTCCTCATTACATATGCTACGTTAGCACCAAATATACCGCGATAAACATGTATTTCATCAAGCACAACATACTTCAAGTTTTTGAAGAATCGTTCAAATGAATAGTCTGCTTCCTTTTCGCTCGGTGCTTTGAAAGTCAGGACTTGCTTAGTAGCCTTTGGATAGGGTAGAATTTTGGCATGTATGGAGTCTGGGTTTGTAATTATTATACGTGCATGTTTTCTAATTTGTCCCTGCTCTCTTCCTCCCTTTGTTGCTCCCGAGTATTCTCCTGCAAAGACAATTTTGCCATTAAGGTCTATTTTATAAAATGTTTCATTCTCTTGTTTGTAGTGCCCAAAACTAACAATACTATCAATTTGATCAACGCCTAAGGCATTTGTGGGGAAAATGAGAAGAGCCGTTGAATCTTTGGACTTGATCATTTCTGTGAGAATAGGAATTTGATAACACAAACTTTTGCCACTTGCTGCAGGTGTAGTGATGGCGACATTTTTTCCTTCAAATATCAGTTTAAGTGCTTCAACTTGATGAGAGAAGCAGTCTTTTCGTACATCAAAGGGTTCCTCATTACTATATTTCTTATTGATAAGTTGAATGATCTTTGTTGGAATACTGTTCAACACACTTCTCGGTAATGCTATTTTCTTAGCAGGTTGTTCCTTAACCCATTTCTCTCTCTTCTCAATAGTCAATCCACGAGCTTTATCAGCTTTAAACTTATTCGCGAGTTCGTTAACAAATTCTTGAACTTGAAAGGTCTTGCCTAGCATATTTTTTCACCAATATGAGCAAACACTGTTTAGTTTTAATATTGTACTATTCTTTTAAATATAACTTCAGTTGGAGCTTTGCTATCAAATATTTCCTGATCTTTTTTAGGTGTTCCAAATCCTCAGCCTTAAACCTTAAGCGTACATGGCTAATGAATTGGATTTCCCTTCTTGAAATTTTTGGTGAGTTAAAATATGAACTCTAAGTTCGTAAAATTTTAGAGTTTAGTTTTGTCACAATTTGTTGTTTAAAAGTGAAGCGGAAGTTTTGTGGGTCATTTGATGCGGAAACATAAGAAAAAGGAAAATACTGCTCAGGCTAAAGAAGATGAGAAGTTTTATTGTTCTGTTTGCGGTCGTGAGATTGATGAGGAAGAGTTTGAAAGTTATGATGGCATGTGCTGGGAATGTTGGGACGACCAGTTGACCGAAGAGAGTGAAGACATGTTTGGAGATGTTATGTAAATGAGTGGGGAAAAAGTTTACGAGTGCATGAGATGCGGCAGAAAAATCACAAGAGAAGAGTACGAAACCTGTGATGGTTTATGTTCCGATTGCTATGAAATCGAAATCGACGAATTGGATCTGGATGAGGATCAGTGACCTACTTGCGAACAATTCGGAGGTGAAAAAATGGTGTTGGAAGGAACTGGAACGCTATTCAAAAGAAAAGATGGAAAGTACTTGATATATATTCCAAAGGATATAGCAGAAGACTCTCAGTTTCCTTTTAAAGTTAAAGCGCGTCCCCGCATGAATGGACAAGGATGGCAATTCTCAGAAAAAGTCAAAGTGAAGATAGAATTATACCCCGAACCCAGAATTGTGATAGTCAGGGAACATACGTTAGAATAAATTAGAATCCAAAATTAGTCAATGTTTTCCTTGATTTTTACCTGTTTTCTTAGTTCAGTTCCCTTAAACTCACCCGGAGATATTATGGCTAATTGGTCGAGTATTCTTTGACGACATTCTATTGCCAATTCCAAGCAATATTCCAATTCCTTGATCTGAACAGTTTCCGCAGTCCTATGTGGAAATACTAGTTTAAGCAAGCCCGATGCAGTCTTTTTTATGGCGTCTTGATTCCTTCCAGTCATTCTTCCAAAATTGACATAAGCATCAACAATGATCTGGTAGTTTCTTCTTCGAAATCTGGAAAAAATCTCTGCTAAATAGTCTGTGATAAAACCATAGCCAGCGGCATAGTTCTCTGGTGCTATTTTTCGCAATTCCCATCCGGGCAAGAAACAATGTATGCGATCGAGAAAGGCAACATCAAGAAGTTCTTTCGGAAGTATAGCAAACAAATGTTCATATTGGCCCGAAGGCCGTTTCTTTTCAGCATCGACTTCGATATTGCCCGCAAGAACGATACTAGCTTGCGCTGAGAATTCTTGATTTCCACGAGAGAACATCCCAGTCTGCATGTAATCCTTAAGTATACTTATGGTTGCATCGGGATCAGAAAAACTTGTATTGGCAATTTCGTCGAAAAAGACAACATCCTTTTGGCCGAGTATTCCTAATTTTCTAGTAGCTTGATTGTAGAATAGTGTAGCTGGCGTCGCTTTTCCGCCTGAAATCACGAAACATTTGCTGGACGTATTGCGGTATGTGTATGTTTTTCCCGTTTCTCGTGGTCCTAGTTCTATCATGTTGTAGTTTGCTTCAACGAAAGGTACTAGACGAAGCAACAAGAGTTTTTTCTCTCTTTCGGAGAACTTCTCTGGATCGAAACCTATGCTTTGTATTAGTAAGTCAACCCATTCCCCTGTAGAAAATTCGCCTCGTTTTTCTATATAATCATCCAGATTTAGCCGTGTGACTTGGAATGGTGTGAACTCCTTTATGTAGAATGGATATATACGACCCTTTATTTCGTAGAGCGGATCATATTGTATCGTCATTGTTCCCCAAGCGCCAGCTCCTAAAAGTGAATCACCATACTCTAAAAGAATTTTCTTGCTGATTCGAACATAATTATCGCCAATTGCTGGCACATCAACCCAGTAATGGTCTTTGCCGGCATCTAGTCTAGCCTGCAATTGACCAAGAAGGATATACTCGCCTTCTTCTTTAATTCTGCTTTTGATAAGTTCTCGTGCACCACTTTCTACATAGTGCTCATTAATTATCTTATCAATCTTTTGCTGTCCAACTATAGGATTGTCAGGATCAACATATTTTGCAACCAGATATTCCATTACGTAACGCGGGAACTCTTTGTAGGCTTCGTTCCATCGAGTTAATGGTTTGAGTATGACTCTGTCACTAAATACTGAGAGTATTTTTTCATTAAGAGTGGTCAATTCTTTCACTCCTTTATGTTGTCTAGTCCGCCAAATTTGAATTCGACCTTGTCTTTTCTTTCTTTTACTTTAATTGGAATAATTTTTTTGCTCGGTTTCGAAAGCTTTCCTTCAGGAGTCTTCCACGCTAGTGATATTTCCAAATGCTTCATCGGCAAAGTTGGTTTTGCTAACTTGAAGATAATCTCTTGTGATTCTTTAGGATTGATGCTTCCAGAGTGTTTCTCTTCTTCGCCTGTGTTCGTTCTAAGAGACAGGTCAAATTCCGTTCGTTTGTTTCCAGTATTTTCAATTTTCACATTTACTTCTGAAGAAAAATCTTCTGTCAACTCAATGGTATCTGGGCAGGTTAAGATCAATTCTACTCTTGCTGTAGCTATTTTTTCCATTAGAACTCCAGGAACAACCATTTCGTCTAGTGATATACCACCATGTGCATAACGTGAGAATTTGCTTTTTGGACGGGAGAACCATTTTCGGCCTTTGGCTACTGTGAAAAATTCGTGAGGAGTGAAGCCTAGACGATATCCTTTTATATGTTCCACATTTTTCATGCACCGGTAGGAAATCATTTGTTTTGGGGGTGTGCCACCAGTTGTGACATATACTTTTATTTCATCTTCTGGTGATAGTTCTATATACCCGTGGTCGCTGGTCAGAATTACGTAGTCTTCTTCGTTGATTCTGCGATCTAGGTCAGGCATTATCTTTCTTCTCAATGTACCTTCTATTTCATAGTTGAGTTCACGTATGTCTCCTCTGAAAGTATGTATCCAATCGTCGCTAACATTGTAAATCAGTACATTGTAGAGATATACTCCTTCATCGAGTCTTTTTTGACCAAAGTCAGTCTCACTGCTTACCGTTACTCGTAGTTTCTCCCTTCCTTCATAACGCGAAAGTCCAAATAATTTGGAAGCGAGAATATTATGGTCCGAAGTGTACCCGCCTTCATAGTCGCACCACTCAGCAGGTGGTACCCCTGCCAGTATCGATACTCTTGCAATATCAGTCTCGGAAGGTAACATTGACAAGTATAGTTTTTCTTCTTTTATTTCGAATCTTGATGTCATAATTGGCTTAACTATCTGTTCCCAAGTATCAAGCCGCATTCCATCAAATATTAGAATCCATATTTTTCTGTCTTTTGATGGATTTATCTTTCTTTTTACTATGTAATCACGAATGATGTTGGTTGCAACACGAGGATGCGATAAATATCCTTTCCAATTTTTTTCTATCAGCGAAGCGAGGTTAAGATCTGCTAGTTCAAGCTTGGCTCTGACATCTTTCTTTAGCTGTTGGATATAATTATCAAGAGTTTTTCTTAGATTATCGTCATAGATTGACTGTAAATAGTTAATTGCATTTGCTATCGCAAGTTCTATTTTGAAAATGTCACTGTCTCTCCACCAGTCAATAAGTGTAGCAAGGTCATTTTTTGTTTCAAACCTTGATTCAAGAGATTGAAGAATTGACGTAGTATCGATCATCAGATTCAACAGACAAATGGCTTTCTGTGAGTATTCTGTCTCTATCTTCTCTACAATTATTGGATGTTTAGAAAGGCTTTTTGTCCAAGCGAGATTGCTATACCTGAGTTCTTTCTTTTTCACTGTTTCTGCTAAGTAATTGATGCATAACGCATATACAATTAGAGGTAGCGTTTCATTCTGTATTGCTTTTTCGAGCGTTTCTGAGTCTTTCAACTCTAGGCACTCAAGGACTTTATTGATCTGCTTTGGTTCTAGCTTCTTTTCAGTTATTTTTATGATTTGAAGTCTTGTTTCAGGTTGTGATTCTACGTTTTCGAAAGTTTTTGTTATTCTTTTTTCGCCCAAAATTTCTGGATCGAAACTTAGTAGACCTATTCCTCTTAGTTGAATAATAGGGTTGATCATTTTGTACCTTTTGGCTAAATCTAATAGATACAAGAAGATGGCCAAGTCGTCTTTGTCGAGTTGGAACCACGGTGTAATTTCAGAAATACCTTCGACAACATTGTTCTCAATAATTTCCTGTAATAGTTTCTTGTCTTTTTCGTTGAGATCGTTGTAGAGAACAATTTTAGTGTATTTGTCTAATGCTTCCTGTGCTGCAATGCTTCCTATAATTAGGTCTGACATTGAGATTTGCGGGTTTCTTAGGGCGATAAGTAGTGCCTTTGCATGGTTTATGTTTAGTGGAGCTTTTGCTGGGAGTTCTTTTCTTAGTGTTTGATAGAGAGAGTGGAATCTGGAAAGTTCTTGTCCTATTTCTTTTGAATGCTCAAAAATCTCCTCTGGCCACGTTACTCCAGGGATTATTTTGCTCAGGACATCTTTGAGTGATAGGTCGATTATTTTTTCCGTCTTTTCTATTATGTCGTAGATGTAACTTAAGTTGATCTTTTGTGAATCACTTGTAGGTTTTGTTATCCATAAGATTATTGGTTTCCCTTTTTCTTTTATGGAAGAATACTTTCTTCTAAAAGTTAGGTCGTTTCCGTAATAATGGAGCACGTTCCATTTTTTTCCGTTAGTTACATCTATATATTCTTCGTCGAAATCGAGGAAGTTTTCTGGATCGAGAAGGAGGACTATGTTTGTTGCGAGTGGGAGGGAGTTTATTGTACTTTCGAAATAATCATTAATTGTTTGAATTCCTTTTTTCAAAAGTCACTCTCTCCTATTTTCGCAAATTATTCCCATTTTCTTAATTATTTGATACAATGGTGGTGGGACACTCAACGTGTTAATTCTTCTAAAGACTATTGAGCCTTCCCAGAAGAGGCCAAATTGGTAGCAGAACCATACCCAGAAGCAAAGTTTTTCTGGACTTGGTTCGCTTGTTGTTTCTTTGTTTATGTATGACCTTATTTCTTGAATCTCGTTCTTGATTAACGTAAGTAGTTCTTTTTCAGGGATTTCTTTGGAACCGAATTGTTTCCAGTATCTGGTTTGAGTATCGGTTTGTAGTTCGGTCTGAAAGCTGTCGTCGAGATATTTGTCTGCCCATTCGACAAGTCCGATTTTTTTCCCATATTTCATGAACCGAGATCTTGCGCCTTTGGTCTTCATGTCTTGAAATATGCATGTGTAGACTGTGTTTACTGGGTTTCTGCTTCGTGATTTAACTAAACGTGCTGATAAGATTCTTGTTGTTAACTCTGTTGGCCCTAGAGGTTTGTTTGCGTCTTTAAGAATTTTATAAGCTGCATCGCACCACGAATTGCCTTGTGGATTAATAGCTACCATTTCTTCAGGAGTGACTGGTCTGAAGATTATTTGCTCATTTTCTTTTTTTGAGATCGATTCTTGTTGTCCTTGAAAATGTGACCTTAGAATTTCCTTGCCTTTTTCTGTTGTGTATTCATGGGTTCTGTGGTAAACGACACTTCTTTTGTCTGTCGGGATTTTTTCTACGAGATTATGTCTGCTTAGGATGTTCATCGTTTGATAAAATGTTGCCGTAGAGATGTTAGGAAGTTTTTTGCGTAAGACATCGATATTGATTCTTGAGTTTCGTTCTATAAGCTCAAGAATTTTTTCGTATTTCTTTATTCTTTGCATTTTTCACTCCCAAGCTTTGATTTTGCATATTTCAGCTATTTTTTTGGTCTTTTTATAAAGTTCTGAATCAACGGTTTTTTCATTGACATAACGAAGTAACTCAGCTCCTTCTTGATAGAGGTCGTTGTTGTAGCAGAATTCTATCCATGCACAAATTTCGGTATCGGTTGGTGTGTATTCTATTGTACCTTTGAGATATTCGTCTATTTGGCGGGCCGTCTTGTCAGTGAGTCTTTTGATTAGTCGCTCTTTTTCGGTGGCTGTAGGATTTCTCCATAATCCTTTTTCTTCAACAAAATTTTCTTGAAGTATCTCTTGCAGATCTTTTCCGAGTTTTTGTGACCCAAGTGCTTTAAAAAACTCTGGTGCAATATCGCCATATTTGCGTGGAGATCTCAAAAATTCTTCAAGCCAGTCTATAGCTTCAGCCTCGTTTGATACAAATCCAAATAGTTTTTTTTGTCCTTCTGTCTTTGGTCTCTGGTATGGAAGATACCAGTATCCATCTATGGACCTGAAGTTTCTTTTTAAGATTTTCTGAAAGTCTTCGAAACTCAAATTTTCCAAGAGTTTGTTTTGATACATGAAGAAACCTATAGTTTTGCTATGAAGCATTCGCGTCGTTCGTTCGTCGCAATTGGTTAGTGGCAATTTTTGTAATCGATCAGCAAGGAAACCTATTATTGCGTACGTAGTTGTTTTTCCATTTATTCCATTTTTAATGGTTGCCTTAGGTTTATAGCAATTAACCACTACATCATAACCGACTGCCCCGCTTGAAGTAACTTGTTTAAAAGATCTCTGTTTTTTGTCAAATATACCAATCATTCCTACCACGAAACCTGCATCAGAGAGCCCTTCTTGAATAGCTTGCCAGACTTTTCCATCTGAGTTATGAAAAACCATCGTCATCCAACGTCCAGGCTTAAGTACTCTATACGCTTCATTGAATGCCCTAGACATCAGAATCTTATATTCGCGGATCCCCTTGCCTTGAGCCGCACTGACTATTGCTTCTTCTTTGGTATTTGTGAATCTTCCTAACCAAGATTCCCATAAAAAATTTAATTCTGAATACATGAGGTTCCCACCAAATGGTGGATCGGTGAATACGTAGTCGATCGAATTGTCTGGAATATTTGAGAGATTGGTTGAGGACTGGACAGAAACAACAAAATCTTCTTCACTTCTGTTAATCTGCGAAAGTTCTTTGAGTGCTCGAAGAATCCCGCGTGGTCCCCATATTTTTCTTTGGAGAAACCTATAAACATTCATATCTTTAATTAGAGATGGTATGTAAAGAGTCCCTGAGATATTACCAGTCCGTTTTCCAAATCGCCCCATTTTGGAACTTATGGTTATTATCGAGGTAAAGACAAAACGCATGAGTTGTTTTGTTCTTTTATCCATGTCAGTGCTCTCAATCACATTCCAAAGACTGGCTAAAAACCAAAGATTACGCGCTGTATAAAAATCAGAAACTTTGGTTATGCCGCTATGAACTCCTGCTCGCCATGTATCTCCCCATTGAGCCCCTTTAAACATAATTGGGACGTCTGGAAACCAAAGATGATTTCCCTTATCATCAACCGGCCAAAAACCATTTTTATTGGAAGGAAGTTGATTCGTAATACTTAACATCCACCTCTCTTCAATTTCTTTTAATTTCTTAAGATCGAATTCACTAGCATTGGCTTCTTTTCGTCTGCATCTCGGACAGGTATAGTTGACTCTAGAAAGCTTAAGGTCAACCTTCTTGCAATCGGCTTTTTTAAGATTCCTTCCACAATTAGGGCATTCAAATTGCTTTCTCACATTACCATTACGATCAACCGCAACATCAAAGAGCAAAAAATCGTGATTGCAGCGCGGACACCTAATTTCGTCACTGAGTATTGTATACTCTATTGTTGCCTTGTTACTGCAAGTTTGACATCTCGTTTCATATAACCACTCTGCTAGATCTTTCAACTTCTTGATAATCTTATTCGCTTCATTCTCAAAAGTATCTGAATCTACAGGGGAACAATAGTTCTCTGCTATAAAAGCAGCAGCAGGAGATAGCTCAATCAATATGGGTTTACGTTTGTGCTTTAACGCAGCAATTCCGGTCATCCCTGAACCACAAAATGGATCAAGAACAAGATCGTTTTCTTCAGTATAATTCAGTATGAACAGCTCAATTCCTTCAGGTGGAACTTTTGTATGGTAAGAATGGGCGTTGTATATCGGTGACACTTTGCTGGCTCTAATATCTGAAGCGAACGGTTCTTTCTTATATTTGTCGTTATTTGAATCATAAGGTTTACCATGCTTTTTAACGAACTCGGTGACTTTTTTCAGGCAATCATGGGCGAATTTTTCGGCCAATCTATTCACCGAGGGCTATTCTGATTTTTTTGCTTGGTTTCTCCTTCTTTGCTTTCTCAATGATCTTCAGAAGTTCGTTTCTGAAAGCTTTAACAATATCTTCGATGTGGTCCTCTTCAACGAATGCATATTTTTGAATAAATTCAGAGATTGAAAGATTAATAGTTTCTATATTAGCTTTCTCAAATAACTTAATCAAGTATTCCACTAAAGAATCAGAAAAGACTTTCGCAAACAATTGAGGATCACCAGATTGAAGAGATTTTATAAGCTCCCCAAGCCTTTTTTCCTTGTCAAGCTCGATAACAGGTTTCGTTAACATCTGACGTAAACCAGTCATGCCTAACCGAATCCCTTCATCAACTTCCTTCAAAAACACGCTGGCCTCTTTATCATCGAACTTCCTCACTAAAGTAAGTTTACACTCGCTGCAAACAGAAGAAGAATCGACATTCACGTTACCCCGCACTTCACAAGCCTTAGCCTTCGTAAGCATATCAGAGTATACTGATTTAATCGGAGTCAAATTCATACCAAGCTTGTTCAACCTAGAAATGACATCAATCTTGACCGAAGCACCATCTAATTTCTTCCTGATTTTTTCAACATCTTCATAGTAATCTCTATGATGAATCTGATAGAGAGGAATATACTGTCGCTTAAACTCTTCAAACTGTTTCTTGATCTTTTCAAGTTTAGCCAAATCCTTAACAAACAACTCAGGGTTAAGTTGATCTTCAATAGACACTTTCAGCCGGTTAAGATCAGCCTTCTCTGCAGGCAAGACCGCCTGATCCAAGTATGATCGCATATTAATGATAACCGTAGCCTGATCAGCTAGCTTCGACAAAGCTCTAAACATCTCAAAATCAGCTTTGAAAGCCTCCAAATCTTGTGCGTAAACCTCAATTACAACTTCTTGAAACTCACCGTAGTTCTTTGCATCACAAATCTTTTGAGCATTTTCAAAACACTGTGAATATACAAACTCCTTTCCAAAGGAAGACCAAAGGGTCTTAAGGTTAGCAAGAACGCTAGGAATTCTCTCTAAGGTCTTACTCAATTCATTGAGCAAACGCTTTTCCTGCTCCATTATTTCCTCAGGCTTCGTCGCAGTTTTCAGATCTTGCTCTGGCGCTGCAACACGTGCCAAATGCACAACATCATTCCAATTAACCTCAGAGCTTCGCGACACTACATCAAAATCTTCCTCAAATCTTCCCTTCCACTCTATTTCAGGCACATTAAACGAAGTTACACGAGAACCCCTAATTGGTTGCCTGTGTGCATCTTTCAACCGAATCTCCACACTAGGATCGCCATACCTCACAAAGCAGAGCAAACTCAAAGTGATAATTTCTCTAATAAGACCATAAGGAGGAGCATTCAACTCTTGATACAGCTTCCAAACTGGCAATTCATAATCGTTTTCCTCTAATCTTTTTTTGATGAAACCAAAAATCACATTCCCTTCGGGATTAAAAGTCCGTGGTGATGTCGCTTTGGCAAGTCCAAGCCCAGGAGCAAAATTCTCACAAGCGCTTAAAGATGCTGGACCAGCGTCTTTCCTGAAGAACCCGTCAAATATCTTCTTTGCGTCATTTGCTGAAAGATTTTTCTTAAATAGTGATGAATCAAAAGGCTGTGACTGATAAGCATTGTATAGCAAATTTGTTACAATCGTGCTAAATATCCTATCCAATGATTCTGTCGAAAAAACTCGAGACTCATCTATAGCCAACGATTGCTGAGTGTAAACTTTTCCATTAACAAACTGTGGAAGTTGCGTTTCAAGTAAAGCATTTACATATTCATGCTTCTTACTTTTTACCCACAGACGAATTTCCTCTGCTTCTGGATCATTCTTCCCAGCATAAAGATTCTCCATCTCAGTTATGGCCAAATAGTTTAAGGCAGCCTGTTTCGCAGAATCGCCTAACGAGCCTGGGATGCACACTCCGATTCTCTTGTCTTTAAGGCTTTTAGGATCAAATTTTACGTTTCTAGCAAGTATAACCAATCTGAAGTGAATATCTTCTTTTAATGCTTCACCATATTCAGGTCGCCAATCTCTAGTAACGACGACTTCACCAGGATATTCAATTTTTTGAAAGTCAATCACAACCTTACCTTTCTGGTCAAAAGAATATCCAGAAAACAATGCACTACGTCCACCAGTCTGATCAGGAGAAAATATGAGGCTCTTCTCCCAACAATCACTAATCCTGAAATCCTGTTCCGCACATTTCTTCCTTATCTCAGCAAATACTTGAGATGGCCGAACAACCTGCTCTCCAGTTATACGGAAAAGTGCACCTTTCTCTTTGACGTACTCGATCTGTGGAAGGTCGCGTAATTTAACCAATATAGCCTCAACAAGATCTGAACCCTTAATAATATCAGAATGAACCAATTCCATTTCGGCTAATTCTTGAATTGAAATATGTTTCGCTGTTTCCAAATAAGCCAAATTCCACAAGAACAAAGCATTTATGATCTTCTGAGCGATTTCAACATCCTCTTCCTCCAGATCGATATCCCTCAACCCTTCCATTGCAAAACGATAAGATTTGTACGACTTCTGATATACGTACGTTTCAAGTTCCCTTGGGTGTAACCCTATCATCAAGTCACTTACTGCAATAAGACTGCCTTTTTCTAATATTGACTGATCAGTAAGAATATCATGAAGTATATTTATACCAGATCTTGCAGTAGGCAATTCTCTTTTCGTAATGTTTCGTATAGCTTCGAAACACTGAGGATGGAACGGAAAAATCGAGAAAAAATACTCCTTATCGAATTTTTTAAGAAAGCTAAAGTTTTTGAAGTAGAACTGATAATATTGCTCTATTTCTGGTCTTCTTATCTCAATTAGCTCACGAATTCGCTGCGAAACGATTATATCGTATTCTTTTGCCGCTCTGTCCGCAAGTAGATTAATAGTCTTAAAGCGATCCTCTTTCAACTTTGTTGGTGCAGGTAAATGTGACGCCACAATAATATATATATTGAGCTGAAGGTCCTTTGGCAATACCCAAGCAATGGTTTCTAAGACCTCTTCGTCAGCAGCATATTCTTTTGACTGTTCGGGATGTTTCATCTGGCGGGTAGCAAACTCGTCTATGACAAAAAGCATTCCGTTATAGCCATTTTTCGTTAACTGATCATATATGCTTTTGATTCGATCTTTTGTGGTGGCAGATATTCGCGGGCTTATATTCTCTTTCTCACAGTAATCATTTATGAATTTAGCAAGCTGATCTCGCGATGCCTTTTTTGGATCACCTCCAACTTGTTTTATGAACGAATCAACAGCGCTTCTTAACTCTCCAGAACATGCATTGTACCAGTCAATTATCTCATCAATTGTGGCTATTGAAACCTTGCCTTTTAACCCCCGTTCTTGAACCATTTCTTCGATATGGCGTTCTATAATTTTTAACAGATTCTCATCTTCAGCCCCAACGCTAGCCTCGCCCTTCAGATTGATAACCACGGGAAAAAGCTTGGTCTTGTTTAGCTTAAATCGATAATTACGTATCTCTGGATCTTGCACCAGTCCCCAAAGCGCTTCACTTGTATCCATAAGAAGACAGGTTAAAGTAGCAATAAAATGGGTCTTTCCTGCACCATATTCTGCCTGAACCCAAAAACCGCCTCCGCGATAGCTAACGATACTATCAAATATTTTATCAAAATGCTCACGGATAGAATCCGTAAAAACATAGTTCTTGACAGTTTCTTTGGGATGAAATTTTATCTCTCTGATGAGAGAAAGAGTTGTCTCGCCAATTTCCTTGACAGTAATTAAATCCTTGATTTTTCTCATCCTATTTCACCACAATAACATTTTCTGGTTGAGTTAAGGAGCTAATGTATTTCAAAGTCTCATTTGGATCGTACTTTACATATTCTGGTAGTTTTAAATCATTCTGAAACTTTGGTATCGGAACCACAAAGATAACCATGGTATGATCTCCCAAATAATAGTTATAGAAAACTGTCAAGCCGATCTTGTACCGTGCAAGGATGCTAGGTGATAACACTACCAATATTTGTTGTTTACCTCGCTTCTGAACATCAGAATATAGTTCAAACAGCTTATGTTCTAACGTTTTTTCAATCTGTTTTCTAACAACTGACGCATTCACGTTGTCTTCTAAAAGATCAGCATCTGTGTCCATATATAGACACAGATCGATTTCTTCTGTTTGATTCTTGCCTATGATCTCCAAAAGCAAATCTTTGTCGCCGTTCCATATATAAACATGCTTTCCTGGAATTGGTCGTGACTTGAATTCAGCCACAAATTTTTCAAATTCTTTATACATCATAAACGACCTCTCCTTTGTATAAACTCATCAAACGAATATCTAGTTGTGATCTGTTCCAGTTGGTCGGCTACAATGTACTTTGCAATAATGCCACTCGAATCAGCTTCTTGAAAAATCACCTTAACAACATCTGGCTCACGTATTCCTAAGTACTGCCAAAAAGGATTAGAAAGAATTTCTCTTAGAGTTACAGTTCGAGGATATGGAGCGAAAAGATAATGAGTGAGAATAAGCAACGATGTTTTTGGCGTCGGCATCTGGGCGGTCACTAATTTCTTGTTCTGTGTATACACAAATCCCAGTTCTCTACATGCACCTCGCAAAGAATTCAAAGGGTCTTTTTTCACTACGCTGTATTTTTTTAATAGGAAATCTTTCAAATATTCACTTTCAATTGATGTGCCTGGAGGCAAAGAGAGCAAATAGCGTACCACAAACTCTGCCACATCTGGTTCTCTAGTCAAATATTCGTAGCGCATCACGTCTTTTAAAATTGTTTCATCCTTGTAAAAGACCCAAACTTTGGTCAGCAGGTTATCAAGAGAATGGGAAGAAAAGAACCATCTGATTATCGAATTTGTGTTTCTAGCTCTTACATAACTTGAATTGTAATGCAAGCTTTTTTCTAGCTCTTTTCTGAAGGAAGCAAAATCTGAAAACTCTGCGCTCAATTTGACAGCTTGAACCGCTTCCTTCCAAAGCAACCGACGCATCATATGTCTTCTTTCAACTGTTTGTTTTTTGGTTTCATTCACTTTTGGAACTTGCATAATTTACGCGGCCTGCGCAATCTATGAGAAATCTGTTAGTTATTTATTTAAACTTTCGTGACTTTATAAGAGTTACACATCTATGATTCCCTATCATATTTTTAATGTTCCTATTTATTTAGAGCCGAGTTTTTCGAGAGTAGCTTTAATCAATTCGAGATCTTCAATTAACTTCCTGTTCGCACGCTCCAAAGAGACTCTGATGCACACGCTAAACATAGAACTTGGTAGCTTCTATGATGCAACCCTCAAGACCTGCTGCAGTGGTTTTGGCATAGATAAGACAAAGTATGCCACTGAACACTCCTCAATCTTCGAATCACTATTTCTGGAAACAAAGAAACAGGGAAAATCTAGCCACACAATGGAGAAGATCATTGCTCAAATAGTGTCGCTGATTCCCTCTTGAGCTAATACTCATACTTTTGAAAAACCAGTTATTTCTCTTCTGGCAACTGGTCTCAGACGAACGCAAGATCGGGTTTAGATGGAAAGGTCTGATTTGCCTCTATTACAGTCAATGCAAAGAGTCCAAAGGTTATTGAGGCTGTCAGTGCCTCCCTTTGCAATAGGCTTTATGTGATCCACTTCAAGTTTCGTTTCTTTCGCAGTTCTGCCACACAAGCGACATCGATAACCGTCTCTTTCGAGAATCAGCAGGCGAAGTTTCTTGGAGATAGCTTTACGTTTAGGTTTTTGGTACTGTCTTGTTGAAGCAAAAGGCTGTCTTGGGATTTTGGATTGTCGCAATAGTTCAGTTAGAGGAAATCGAGTTACAAAGTCTTTCTTGGCAATCTCGTTGAAAGCAAAAAATTGATGGGTAAAGCTGCCTATTAGCTTTGCCAATTCCTCTTGTGTCGATGGTTGTTCTTCAACTATCTTGTCTGTCAGTTTTCTGGCGAATTTTTTGTAGTCTTTCCATCCACTACCAAGAATATATTCGAGAAGTATGTCTTCAACACTTATTACGTCTTCAATTAGACGGTTTCTCTTGAAGGATTTTTGTCCTGACATAACTATCAAGATCCAACGCCTTAGCCCAAGGTTTCTTTGCGTAGATAGGGCTTTTACCCTTAACTCCCGTCTTTTTAATTAATCCCTTTTTCCAGAGTCTTTGGGAGGCACGCCATAAAGACATGGTTGGGATTCTCCTTTGCTGACTTGCCAAATCCTTTTCAATCTCTTTTATTGAGCGCACACCGTCTATTTCCAAATAGAGAGTTGTCGCATTCTTATCGCCTTCAAGAGCCTTTCTCACTCTTTCTTCATAAGTAGACCTTTTCTCGTGCCACTGGTCTTCAAGCTCTTCTTTGATGTCCTCTACATCTTTTTGCAGTTTTGTGATCCGTTCGTGGGTATCTGGATGAGTCGACATCAAATCACCTAAAACCTCTGCTCGTGCACCTTATTGCCCTCTCGCTCTATGGTTCTTACTAATCCCTTGCGCCTCAATTTGCTAATGACTGCACCTGTATATTCTGCTGATTTTTGTATCTTGTTAGCAATATCCTGACTTGTGTTTTCTCCATCACATAACTCATAAACTTGGCTTTCTATCGAATCGCTTTTCAACATTTTCTTTTTCATATCCTCAAGCTTGTCTTGATTAGTGAGAAGAAGCAGCGCTTTGATATCCTCGAGTAAAGTCTTTATCTCCTTGAATGTGTCTTCACTCATTTTCTTTTCCTCACCATGTTTACTAGAATATTTGTTCGTGAACTTGCCTACCATCTTTTTCAACTGTTCGGATCAGACCTTCACGTTGAGGATGCTAAGGTAAGAGTTTACATAATCCGTCGATTTCTGGAGGGCTTGAGCCACATCTTGGGTCGTCTTTGTTCCATCACATAAATTGTAAACTTGCAATTTGACTGACCCTTCTTTGAGCAATGACTTCTTTACCTCAGCAAGTTTATCCTGATTTGCTAGGGTGAGAACCGCCTTAATCTCCTCTAACGTTCTCTGCATCTTTTTCAATACTTCCTTCTCTGATTCTTCAGGCATAAGATCCCTCCTGCGGCGGCTTAGCCTCAGTCTTTTCCGGAAGTGTTGGCTCCGCCACCTGCTTTTCTTCTTTCTTAACCTCTTTAATTCGAGGTACTTCGATGCCAAAATCCTCTAAATCAAAGGAGCGTTTGAACCGTGACCCTCCTTTAACTGGAATACTCTCCCCTAAACCAAATTTCAACCAAGTTTGCCACATATCAAAGATCGTGCTTGTGCTACCGATTCCCGCCAGTTTAGCAATTTCCACTATTCCACGAGCCCCATCGCTCAGGTGGTAAGCAAGTCTTTTCTGTTCTGTGTCTAAGGCACTAGCAAGTGTATTCTTTACTTCTCTCATTCCTGCAAATTTGATCCATTTAAGAATCTCTCTTAGCAGTATGGTTTGCTCATTCTCTTGGCTCATTTCCATCACCTTTTTCCTGTTTGGGCGCAATTGCTGAATCAGCCTTCATAGTTTGAGGTTTGTCTTTCGCCGCTTCTTCTTCGCCTCTTTCCTTCGCGATTAGGTCTATCCAAGAAGGGGGAACATAATCCAAGATTCTGCGTGGCGGCTCGTAAGGGTTGTATTCAATGAAATCGGCAGTCGCAGCGTCATCAAGAAAATACGTTACTGCTCTTCTAGTAACTCCTACCATGTCAGCTATATCTTGTGGCATTCGTTTTCCGTCAATGAGAACCCACATTTTCTTTCGGGAATCAGTGTTAGCAATCTTGGAAAGCTCGTTTTCGATGATAGAGGCGTTGGCAAGTGTCAGTATCTTTGATATTTTCTTTAGTTCACGCAATGTTGTCGTGTCTCCTAATTCACTCATCTTTGATCACCTGGTTTGATGAACTAGATGCAACCTCACTTGACGTGCCCTTTTCAACGCTCTCCGGAGTTTTTGTTTGTTCTGTTTCCTTGGGTTTGGTACCTGCCTCTTTTTTCTTTCTGATTTTGTTTAGTTGAACGTTGATGTTGTCCTGACTTTTATTGAGAAGTTTCGCAATTTCAATAGGCCTAAACCCAAGCGAGTCCAAGAGCACAATCTTATCCAGTTCTTTTTCAACTCCCTTAAGGATGTCTATTGTAAGCAGTCTCAGAATTTTATCCATTTTATTGGAGATTTCTTTCAATAGTTCCTCTGTTTGACTCATCCCTGCCCCTCCCTTGCATTAACCCCCTCTTTAGGAGGTTCGCTTTTCACTTCGGCTCCAGCCTTTATCTGGGGAACAGTAAATCCGAAATCCTCCAGCTGAAATGATTTCTTATATCTGACTCCGCCTCGCACACTCAAAGGCTCTACAATTCCAAGTCTTACCCATGATTCCCAATATCGTCTGATGGTGCTGTCACTGACATTGGCCGCCTTGCCTATTTCGATGCTGCCGCGTTCGCCATCACTCAAGTGGTATATCAAGCGTTTTTGCTCTGTATCCAGAATGTTCATCAGCACAGTCCTGACTTCTCGAGCTCCAGCAAATTTGACCCACTTTAGCATTTCTTGCAGAAGCTCAATTATCTTGTCGATCTTATCTTTGCTCATCTGAAGCCTCCACGGGTTGCTCCGTCTCAGCCGTTGCCTGTGGCATAGGAGGAACTGTGAGACCCACTTCTTCCAAAGAGCAAATCCTCCTGAAACGGCCTTGACGCCTCACCGATGGTTCCACAATGCCGAGTCTGCTCCATTTCCTCCAGTAATTGGCAACAGTGGCGTTGCTTCCCACGCCAGAAAGCGCGGCAACTTCCCTCGTGCCACGCTCGCCATCAGACAATTCGTAAATCAACATCTCTGTGTCTGTTGTTAGATTCTGAGCTAAAATTGTGCGTAGCTGCTGCATTCCCGCAAACCGCGTCCACTTTAAAAGCTGATCCAGTTTACCCTCGATACTTTTGAGAGTTTTCAATTCTTCAGACATTGTTTAATCAATCAAAGAAGATAAGACGCCATAATATAAATATTTCTCACAATTAGTCATCTAAATGAACGCAATCTTTGCGCTAAGACTATTAGGTGAAAACACGACACATGCAGACAAAATTGTATCGTCAATCTCCATCGTTTTAATAGTTGCGAATATGATTCGCTTCTTTTGCCCAGGGGCTCTAGTCTTATCGCCTCTCCTCCTCAAACAACTGTTATTTGACATTTTTCTTAATGGTGGTATACATTTTTGCTCTACCGATTTTTCTTGAGACTTTCACTTTTCCTTCTCTTTCTAATCCCCAAACATACTTGGAAACAGTATTTCGATGAATCCCTGTCTTCCTAGCGATTTCTTCAATCGAAAGATCCCTTGGGTATTCAGTTTCTAAACATTTCAAGATCTTTTGCTCTGGCGTTTGACTCATCATTGTTCACTAATCAACAACATTATTGGACAACGCTTATATGCTTGTTTGTTGGTTAATATTGTGTATTAACGCACAGCGTTAATGTAGGGCGATAGCTATGACCACCAGAATGGATAAGACTCCAATACTCGCTTACGAGCAAAGAATCTGCCCAATATGCGGCAGCAAATCAGATACTTTTCGAGTAGACGAAACCAACCTGCGTTTTCTAATTGAAGTCGCAAATAAAAACGAAATTAATGCAATTGTTTCCATGACTAAAATAATCTGGGAGAACATTCCTCAACTACGACTAACTGCGGATTCGAGAACAATAGTCAATGAACTGTCAAGAACTATGTTGCAGAATACTCAAGAACAAATGAACAAGGTTCTACAGCCAATGAAAGTCTTCACAGAATCTTTCCCTAAGATTATTGAAAACTTGCCTCTGGACATTCGGAAGGATGTCAAACATGAATTCAATGAAACTAGAATAAAGTTAGAAAACGAATTTAAGACACTCCGAGAAACAACGCCTACATTCAAAGACGTTCTCAACACACTACAAGCACTAACTGACGAGCTACATAAATTGACAGAGAGAAAATTGGATGAAGTCAAGCAAGAACTTACCAATAAATTCAAGGAAACTCTTGAGAAAATGGGTTTTCCTGAACCTGAACAGATGAAGTTGCTAGCGCAACTGATACCTTCAACATTGCCCTTGCTTGAAGAGCTTCTGCGCTTCCAAAAGGTTCCCAAAGAAAAAGGAGAGCGAGGCGAACTTGACTTAGTTCAAGAGCTCAGAGAATTCTATCCTGAAGATGAATGTGAGCATTTGGGCGGTTCAGGAGAAATTGACATTCTGGCAGTACCTAGGTTCAATGGGTCAAATCTAGGTCACAAAATCCTTGTAGAATCAAAGAAGAACAGTAGTGGCTGGGACAGGTCATTCATTCATCAGGTTAGAAATCAAATGCAGTTGAGGGGTGAACGGTTCGCAATTCTCGCCGTTGAAATGATGCCTAAAACAGCTAATGGATTTCTGATTGAGAACTGTCCGGAAGGCGTGATTCTGGTTACAGATCGAGAAAATTTCAAAATCTCATACGGCGCAGTCAGATCAGCCCTAATAGCACTGGATCCCTTTTGCCACAAGGAAATTGATTTTCATAAACTCTTCGCAGATCAGAAAATCAACCAAGCAATCAAAGATGCCTACGACTACTGCGAGTGGGTCAAGAAAATCAGGTACAAAGCACGCCGGATCGAAACAACCGCCCAAGGAGTAACTGAGGACATAAAACAGTTAGATATCCACTTGAAGCAAGCTCTCAGAGAGCTGCAAACCAGAATAAACGAGGCCATTTCACAGATTACGACAATAGAAAACGATGATGCTCCATTGGGAAATGAGGTTCAGGACACGAGGTTTTTAGCAGATGACTTCAAAACGCGAAAGTAAAGGCATCGAACTCGTTCTCAAGGGTCATATCAAAGCAGTAGACTCTTCAACGTTTATCGTCAAGTCCGAAACCAACATTGAAATTGAGCACAAAGTAAGATGGGACAGGAAAAGATGGGTATGCTCTTGTGAGGATTTCGAAAGGCATAGAAAGAAATGCAAGCACATTTACGCTGTATGTTATTACCTTTCGCTTCAAGACCTTCAGATTGGTGTCAGGAAAATCGGCCAAGATATTGCCGAGTGCCCTCTTTGTGGTTTGAGTGATTTTGTGATCAAAGACGGTTTCAGTGAAAGCCGCAGCGGTCTTGTTCAAAGATTTTTCTGCAAGAAATGTAATTATGGCTTTTCCCCAAGGACAGGTTTTGAGGGGGCTCATGGTCAAGCCTTCGCCATAGTGCTCTCCTTGGACCTTTATTACAGGGGTTTGAGTCTGAGACAGATTTCTGAGCATTTCCAATCAGTCTATGGAATCAAGATCTCGCACGGAACGATCTACGGTTGGATTAAGCACTACGTCGAACTGGTATATCGGTATCTGGACAGGTCCAAAGTCAAGTCTGGTGAAAGGTGGCATGCTGACGAAACCGTCGTCAGAGTAAGAGGCAAACATCTTGTTCTGTGGTCAATGCTTGACGGTGAGACCAGAATTCTGCTGGCCCAACACATCAATGAAAGTAAGAGTGCTGACCAGGCTTACAAACTGTTGGAAGACGGTCTCAAAAGAGCAAAGAACAAACCATCGGAAATCGTCACTGACAGCGCGGCATCATACACCAACGCGATAGATAGAAAGTTTGGAGTGGAGTTGAAACAACCGATAATTCATGTACAGGCGGCAATCTCAACACCCTTGAGCAACAACAAGATGGAAAGATTCCAAAGAACCGTAAAGCAAAGATTCAAGACCATTTCAAGCTTTCACAGTCACGAGACTGCAGAAACGTTCACGAAGGGATTCGGCACATACTACAACAACATAAAGAAACACAGGTCTCTTAACGGTAAGACACCAATGGAAACAGCGATGAGGAAGAATCATGGAGACAGCTGGGCAACTCTCATCCAAAAAGCCAAAAAGGACCGCGATGAATAGTGTTCTTCTAATTCTTGTTACTATTTCTTTTTTTGAGCTTTATTCGCTCTTTGAACAATTGATCAGCGGAATCGTTGCATGGCTTAAGAGAACACTCCGGAAGTTGCTTTAGGCCTGATTTCAATATCTTTGGCATGTGATTAAAGATCCAGTCTACCCATATCATAAATTTTCTCCAATCATGCGAGAAAAATGGATATGGGATACCTACCGCCTGCGCAGGTGACCTACCGTTAAGCGTTTCTTCCATAGGATTAAGATAATCTGACTCAATAACTGACAGTGCGGCGCGGTTCGATAGGACTTTCAGGGAACCTGACTTTTGACGCTTTCGAACAGTTTTTCTGAAATCTTTGATTCTTCGTTCAATTCTCATCAAGTCGCGTTTCTCCCAGGGCTTAAGCTTTCTAAAGTCATGTTTAACACGCTCTTTGGGAAAGAGGCTTTCAGCGGCTTCCACCATAGCCTTAAGCTTATCGCCCCGTATGACTTCTGGAAGATCTTTCAATCTTTCCTTAGTTTTACTGAATGCTGCGAGAAATGCTGCCTTATCACGTGAAGGAGCAACATGCAAGCAGATTGTAAATCGCCGATCTGCGTCCATCGTCAAAATAGCGTAATAGAATCGTTTTAGCTTCGCGTTATTCTTACTTATGGCATACATACCTCGTTTCCGACGTTTTCGGGCAAAAGCATCGTCGCAGTACAGTGTTTTACAGGGTATTCCTCCTATCAAGAGTATCATCAAACGGTGGAATCCATCAAACTTTTTGGCAGATTTTTCGAGTATATCGTACAACGTTTTTTCATCAGGAATTTCTTCCAGAGTCCCATAATCGAGAATATGATTTGTTTTGTTCGTAACTAGTAATTGAAATATTTCTCTTGGCGTTTTTCCTTGGGCAAAATTCGCTATAACTTCTGTACATATCCCATAACTAAATCTGGAGTTAATGAACCCCTTTGCTTTGAACTTCTTCTTACAGTCTGAACAACGATAAAACCCTGTGGAAAGCCCATTTTTGCGAAGAATCTTTACTGTCTTGGAACTTTTACAACGGGGACAAAAAACCTTACGCAGAATCTCTCTTTTGAACAACTCAGCTTTTTTCTCAATGTAATTCAGAATTTTTGTCCTGTCAAAGTACTCATCAAAATTTCTACAATTAAAATAACGCAAAAATTCTTCAACTGTCATATTGTTGAAGTCAGGTTCCTGGGCACGGCTGAAGAACATCGGTAGACTTCCAATTTTGCTTGAACTTCCCGGCATGCTACAGTTATTGGCAACCATCAACTCACCATGAATTTCTGTCCCCGCAGAATTTTTAACAGCAATAAAATTATCAACACCTAAGAAAGCCTAAGATTTCTAACACCAAAATTTTTAACAGGATTTTCTTAGAATGGAGCTTCTTCAGAAACCCGACCTCTTCCAGAGGAGGTGGGGGTCGGAATTCTGAGGTTGCGTTAGTGTTTATTTTCTGAGGTTTTCTAAGATTCAAAGTAGAGTTCTTAGCTTCTAAGACTACTGTTAAAATTCTGGAGATCAATGGACTTCAGAGTCTCCTGTCATTTGAAGGTATCGACCTGCTGCTCGGATTACTCTTGGCAAGGTTTCTTTCAATGGCTCATTGCCTTTCCTGAACTTGAGAAAAGTCGGCTCATCTTCATCGCGAATGTATATTGGGTTTCTTTTTTTCTTTGGGCAAGACTGGGAGATGCTTGGGTTCATTTGGACTTTCATTTCGCTTATGGCTTTCTGAACTTCCTGTCTCACTAGCATTGCAATTTCTTGTGATATAGGAGCAGAGGTTAGGTTTGTTTCATGGTTCGGTCTAACCTCGTCCGAACTATCCTCTGTCGTAGTTTTTGATTGATTATGATCTTTTGTTTTCTCCTTCGTGAAGTCTTCGAGTGTTTTATGCTTTTTCTTTCTTTTGTTCTCTTTCAATTTATCTAGCACTCCAATCGAGCGTTTAGTTTGCTAAGAATTCAGGGAGTTAGAAGGGGTAAGCGGGGTACTTCACCGGAGAATCTGGTGTGCCCAGTTTCGCTTCGACAAAATCAAAGATCATGTCGTCTTCTATGCCCCATTTACGGATCAGTTTTTCGACCAGTTGTTCCACGCCCAGCCGTCTTCCCTCTTGTATCATGTACTGCCACACCTCGGAAGGAACCTTATGAGCCCATTCGATTTCCGCCCACCAGATTGCGGCTTCACCTTCGTCCAAAGGACACCTACGCCACTCTTCGGTGATTTCTTCCTCACCATACAGATGGACTTTCTGGTTATGTAGCGTGCGTTCGAGGTCCTTGTAACATATAAGAAAGGCACTGATTCTGGTCCAGTCCCAGAATTTGCCGCTTTCATCCGATCCGTATTTAGCTTTTAGTAACTCGCCCACCCCCTTGCAGATGTCACCTAACCTGTCGATTTCAGCTTCTGTGCCAAAAAGCCAGTTATCGCAACTGCCCATGCCTTATCACCTCCTTCGCAATAATTCTCGGTTTAGCAGAGCTCTGTCGAACTCGGCAATCATTCTAACAAAACATGACGCTAGCGACTCCATGAGTGAAAGATTATGTCCAGACATGTGGTTCTGTTTCATGCGGCACACTTTCTTCTGGACGATTGTATCTGTTTCAAATCTGGACTCGGCATCGGCAACTGTTTCATTTCTCATGAACTTTATGTTTAAGGCTTCGGCATTTGGATTTGGTTTCATCCAAGAAGCAATAGCCATTTTAGCCCCCACTCGTTTTGATTTTTGGCAATAGACGTAGCCAGGTTTCCATCTTGATTAGAAATTCTTGTGCGCTTATTTGGTCAGGCTCAGCTAAAATTAAGTCTCTAAGTGTGGAGTTTGTTGGAAGGTGTTCGTAAGCAAATCTTTTAAGGCTTTTGATGTTGAGACTTTTATTAGACATTTATTTTCAGCCAAATAGTATATAACAGGGTGTGATTGTCCTGATTTTTGGGCATACGGCGTGAGGCAAATGGAGGATAAAAAGCATATGGGGCGAGTGCAATCTGAGAGTCGCTCGACCAAAAGGGAACCATTTTTAAAATTTTCGGAAGACTGTGAAAAGATACTTAGAGTTCTTGAGGAGGAAGGCCCATGTGGATACTCTGAACTTGTGAGAAAAACCAAGATTCCAAGGGGAACTATTAACTGGCGGTTAAGGCACTTGAAAAGGATCAGAAATATCAAAAGCGTTAAGAGGAAGTGGATGCTTGTTGCTCACGCCGTAACCTTCAAAAATCTTTACGAATATGAAATTCATCTTAGGCATAGCATGGAGCTTGTTAAGGGGATACTTGCAATTAACGAATTCCTTCCGCAGTTTGTCCCTCGGAATGATTTTTACGCTGGTGATATACTCACAGAACAAAGGAAAAAACTAAAGCTTCACAGTAGTCTTGAGATGTGGCCATATGTTCTTCAACATATTAAAACAGGCTATTCGAATATCTTTACTCTCTTAAAAAGATGCGAATCTCTTTTAGATGCCGTTCAAGATGTTGAAGTGGCAATTTCTGAAGAGACCCTAGAAAAACTTGCAAGAGAGATTCCAAATATTAAATCGACAGACATAAATCAGGATTTAAGCGCAGGATGGGAAAATAATATGGATGAGAAATCAGAGTTTACAATAGTTCCCACAGAAGAAGAAAGGTTTAAGCTCGAGGAGCAAACCGCCGAAGCTAGAAGTGCGCTTGAGAATCAGCTAACTGAACTCATATTGAAAGTTGTAAATGGTGAACCGCTTAGTGGTAAATGCGATCGTTGCCCAAAAGTAGATATCCGTGAAAAATCAGTACCTATAAAAGAAATCTAGGCAAACAATGATGTTCTAATCTAGGCAGTACATGGAGAGTAGCGGGCGCTACAAAATCTAGTTTGATTCTCGCCCAAACCTATAAGCATTTTAAGTGAATGATAGAAAAGCTTTGGTTTCTTGGCTAAAAATTCTTTTTGCATTTCTTTATAGCTAAATAAGCTCCAATTCGGATTCCAAAATTCAATTGATGGTATTTTTAAAAAGTTTTTTGATAAAGGTTAAATGTTTGAAGTTTAATTTTTTTCTGAAGCGAACCTTACAATAGAGGTTTAGTCCATATATGGTGACATGTGGTACAGAATATGCTTAAATATAAGGGTCCTGGAAAGCCCGTTAACTCGCCGCCAGAAGGCGAATGGGTAAAGATTCACGCTGAAAACTTGAGAAAGGAACGGTGGAAGGAAGCGAGCATGCTTATATCAGTGGCAAGATACTGGACCACTGATGATTGGAAAAGGACTCGCGTCACAAGACCTGATCAATGGTATTTTGATGCATGGATAAGCCTCAACAATTATGAAAAGGATATAGAAGACATTAAAGACCTAATAAGAAGACTCAAAGTGGAAGAGGATGTTTATGTCGTACTGCTTGACTACAGTAGGGGATTAGAACGGTTCGCTAATTGGCTCAGGAAACAAGCGTTACATCATCCCACTTTTAACTGTAAGCTGGTACTAAAACCTGAAAAGTGGAAAGAATGGCTTGGGAGTCACCAAATAAAGAAAGAAGAACATGCGACGCGGCCCAGAATATAAATGGTAATCATCTACCGCGCCTACTAAAACATTAAGGACATTTTCGGTGACCTCTACGCTACCAAGGAATTTTATTCTACGTATGAAAGTTCAGGGGAAATATGCATGTTTTTAACTTTATTCAAGTTCAATTTCTAGAGGCGATAGTAAATTCCGGTAATACGTATATTCTTGTTGTTAGCCTCCAAAACTTTGTTCTTCCTTTGAGGAAAAGGCTGAGACGTCAACCTTATGGTAGAGAGTATAGGAATTATTGATATGTCCTAGAGAAGGAGATAAAATACGTCTGTATTGCCTCAACATTTCTTATCAATGTTTTTATAAGATTTGCCTTTTCGACAGTTCTTATGTAATTTTCAGTCATTTGGGAAGATTTTTCTATATGGTCATATGTATGGTCTTTTATGAAGAAAAATACTTTGTTGTATCTTGACGCTGACTTGGTTGAAAGAGCGAAAAGAGAGAACATTAATATTTCGAGGCTTGCGGAGGATGCACTTAAAGAAGCTTTGAAGATAGCTGTTCCTCGTACTGCTCGTGAATATCTTCTGAAAGTGCTTGCCGATGCTGGGCGTGAGCAGGCTTTTTATGGCGAAGCATATCTCCTACCTTTTCAGATTGAATCGTTAAAGCTGGAAAATGTTGGGCCATTTCAAGATTTTGAGGCAAAATTTAGAAAAGGCGCATTAAACGTGATTTATGGACCGTGCGGCTCTGGAAAATCAACCATTGTAAGGTCAATTCTGTTCGCATTTGGCAAATGGCACACATATTTTTCCAAGTCAAAAAACGGGAAAATAACCCTTAAACTGTTTCCAGACCAAGATTCAGTCAAAGTAACAACAAATGAGGAAAACCCGTTAGATGCTGTTAAAGGTTACAGATGTCTGATTGCAGATGACATTTTTCAGAGAGTGCCCAAGAGCATGATTTCTGGGCTTTGCGAAGAAATGAAAAAACTGGAAATCCAAATCATAATCACCGCATCTATAGCACCTGACCTTTCCAAATTACCTGAAGATATAAACGTAATCGCGTTGGAGAATCTATGACTATAAAACGAGCGTTCTGTTTTGAGCATGCAAGTAATGTATGTCAATCTTGTTGTGAAATGTGCATTTGAAAGAGTATTCAAACCCGCAAACAAAAAATTAAAGAACTATTGTCATTTATTCCAAACAAAGTAGCATTCGGGAGAGAGAAATATGTTCAAACGACGTATTCTAATTCTTGATTGCACACGAAAAAGCGAACCTTCTGAAGGGCGGCTACTTAAGGATTTCTTTAATATATGTAGGCTATACAAGCCTGCAAAAGCTTTTACTCTGTTTTACAAAATTAACTCCAAAAAGGAATTTTTGCAAAAACTCAGTACAGGCAAACGATATGACATCATTCACACTTCGGCTCATGGAGGACCAAAAGGAAAAATCGGAATAGGTAATGGAAGAACATGGTTGGCTACGCCAGAAGAAATAACGAAAACAAATCACAAAGTCGCATTAGTCTTTGTCAATGCATGTTTGGCAAATAAGCTAAAAATCGCAGAAGCTTTCCAAAGCAAATACTTTCTAGCTCCTGTAACAGAAGTAGAGTGGATTAATGCAGCATTATTTTCATTGATGTTTTATAAACGATATACGTAGGGCTTTTGAATATGCACGGAACAAAACTCAAACAGATAGTGACTATCCAAACTACTGGGAAAGCTAAATGAATGAATACTCAACGCTATTAGTAGCGTTACTTGGGACAATAGTAGGGTACTTGTCGATGTTCTCCGAATAATCGAATGTTAGTCACTCGTTTAATTTAATTACTACTTTTTTATTGGGTAGAGTAGCAACATATTCCCAGCCTTGCTCCAAATACTTATTAACTTCATCTAGTGAGACAGCTTTTTGTTTTGTGCAATCGTTTATCTTGGCACCCAACAGTTTTTTTCTTACAATGTCTTGGAGTTCTTCATCACTTAGTGAGGATACATCCATCTCGTCTACCTCTTTCTGCTTGAACCCAGCCACTAAAAGTAGTTGCTTTCTGAAGGCTTGTCTAAGCTTTTCCTCGCTTGTCTCTTCAACCTTCTTAGACTGCAAATATTCTTGACTTCTTCTATACGCTTCTCTCATATCTTCAATAACGTTTTCTGGAAGCCTACACTTATTCGTCGTATAACGATTCTCAATGTCGCCTTTATGACCCATCCAAAACTGCCTATAATCCCGAAGAACCAAACCCTTAGACTCAGCAAGCATCAACTGCGTATCGAAGTAGGACCTTAAAACGTACGGTCGCCAAGGAAGCCCAGCGCTTCTGATGGCTAGCCTCATCGTGTCTCCAATGTTTACTGTGCGTATGAAGGGTTTGTGAGCAACTTTCGGCTTAACAACAGCAGAGTCAGGTGTCAACTGTTCGCCGTCTCTCAGGCGCTCTTCTAAGTAGTCTTTCAGGTAGTCGCAGGCTTCTTCTGTCAGGAAAGTGAAGTACTGATGGCGGGCCTTGCTTAGGGCCGAGCGAACAACAACCATTGTGGGTATCTTCTCAAAGCTCACCTCGGATCCTTTGATCTTGAGTTCTGGAAAGTCGCGTATTGTCAGGCCGTCATGACCGGTATAGTTGCCTAGGGTTTCCAGTCTTAGGCCTGCGTGGGCGACTAGGGCGCAGGCTGCGCGGGCCTGCTTGCTTCCAGACAAGAAAATGCGTCTCAGCTCTTCTTTCGTGGGGACGCGTTCGTCCCTGAGGGTCGGCGTCTCGTTGGCGCCTGTGATCTTTATCTTGCGTTTAAGCTGGATTCCGTTGTGGACGAGCCAAGACTTGACGACCTTAGTTGTGTTGCGGATGTAGCTGCCCGCATGTTTCCTCTGCGCGGAGGTGACGTAATCCATGAGGAGATCTTCGATTTCCGCAACCGGCTTTCGCGCAAGCTGCCTCGGCATTATGCCCATGAGGTGGCAGAAGTTTCCCAGGTTGCGTAGGTAGATTTCGGCGCAGGCTGGGGAACCGCGGACGAGATTCTCATACCAGCGCCTCACATCCTTATCCTCGAGCAGATGCCGGTACTTGGAGCGCGGATGAAGAGAATCAGACAAGTCTCTTCGCCTCATGTAGAATAACATGTAGTGCGGCATAAAAGATTTCTGGTTTTGAACCCTAAAATTGGTGCGGTCGCCGGGATTTGAACCCGGGTTGTCGGCTTGGGAAGCCGATGTCCTAACCAGACTGGACTACGACCGCAACGCAATACCAAAACGTGCAAAAAAGTGATAATAAACTTATACTTTTATCTATTACTCCATCCTCTACCCGATAAATGAGGAAGCTAGAAGACTATGAAAACAATAAAGCAAGGAACTTACTTCTGGCAGGGAAATGAGGCTTGCGCTGAAGCCGCAATAATTGCAGGATGTCGCTTTTTTGCAGGTTACCCAATAACGCCAGCCAGTGAATTATTTGAACACATGGCTAAACGCCTACCTCAAGTCGGCGGAATTACAATCCAAATGGAAGATGAAATGGCTTCTTTAGGCGCGGTGATAGGCGCAAGTTGGACTGGAAACAAAGCTATGAGCGCTACTTCAGGACCAGGCTTCAGCCTAATGCAAGAACTGATAGGCTACGCCTTCATGACAGAAACGCCATGTGTAATTGCTGATATGCAAAGAGCAGGACCAAGCACAGGCCAAGCCACAAAATGCGGACAAGGCGATGTAATGCAGGCTCGCTGGGGTACTCATGGCGACTACTCAGCGATAGTGCTCGCGCCAAACTCCGTCCAAGAAATGTTCACATTAACCATTAAAGCGTTTAACCATGCAGAAAAATATCGCACTCCAGTCATACTTCTTGCAGACGAAATCATTGCCCATATGAGAGAACAAGTGACAGTGCCATCTATCGAAAACATAGAAATAATTAACCGTCGGAAACCAAAAGCTGGAGAAAAAGCATTTTTTGGCTCTGAGGAAGTCCCACCCATGCCAGCCGTCGGCGAAGGCTACAACGTTATTGTTACTGGGTCAACCCATGACGAGTATGGCGTTAGGTCAACAGCCAACCCAATTGTGCACAGACGACTTGTAGAGAGACTCAGCAACAAAATACAGAATCATGCAGAAGAAATTGCAGATTACGAAAGCTACAACATTGAAAAATGCAAAATAGGCATAGTTGCCTTCGGCTGCACATCACGCGCCATCTACGAAGCAACAGAAAACGCGGAAAAAATGGGAATAAACACGGGATACGTAAGGTTGAAGACTCTTTGGCCCTTTCCAGAAAAAATCATCAAAAAACTAACAAAATCAGCCAAAAAAATAATTGTGCCAGAAATGAATTTGAAACAAATATTTTATGAGGTAGAACGATCTGCACACGGTTCTGCTGAGGTTATTCCACTTAACAAAATCGGCGGTGGAGAATTAATCACGCCAGAAGAGTTAACAGCTAAAATTCAAGAAGTAGCGGAGGAGAAGAAATGACGCAGCCATTCTTGATAAGAAAATATTTGAGAGACATAGAGATGCCCTTCTGCGCAGGCTGCGGCATATTCACAATCATGAACACTTTTTTAAGAGCAATCCATGAACTAGGTCATGAAGACTTGAGCAAATTCGTTTTTTGCAGTGGAATCGGTTGTTCAGCTTGGATTCCATCGCCGCATTTTATTGCCGACTCAATCCATACACCACACGGAAGAAGCATACCAGTCGCGACCGGTGTAAAACTACTCCGTCCAGACATTAACGTAGTTGTTTTCGGCGGCGATGGAGACATAGTTGGCATAGGCTTAAGTCACTTTATTCATGCAGCTAGAAGAAACTTAGACATACTTGCCATAATGGTTAACAACATGGTTTACGGAATGACTGGGGGACAAGTCGCGCCGACAACGCCGTTTAAAATAAAGACTACAACAACCCCTTATGGAAGTTTTGAGCAACCCTTGGACGCCGCGAGATTGGCTGTTACAGCCGGGGCATGTTACGTTTCACGCTGGACCACAATACATCAAAATGAACTAAGAGAATCCATAAAAAAGGCGATGAAAATAAAGGGTTTCAGATTCATCGAGGCAGTAAGTCAATGCCCAACCGCTTTTGGAAGAAGAGTAGGCTTCAAAGATGTTGGAGAGATGCTAAAGTGGTTTAAAGAGAACTCCGTTTCGATAAAACAATCAGAGAAACTCGAGGAAGATGAGTTAGCCAAGAAAATAGTTGTAGGCGAATTTATTCAAAGACAACGCCCCACGTTTGTTGATAATGCGTATAAAACGATTGAGGAGGCACAAAAAATCGATGAAAATTGAAGTCAGAATAAGCGGACTCGGCGGGCAAGGCGTAGTTTTAGCAGGTCAAATACTAGGCAAAGCGGCAGTCTACGACGGAAAAAATGCTGTTCAAACACAAAGCTACGGCGCTGAAGCAAGAGGAAGCGCAGCAAAAAGCGAAGTGATAATATCAGACAGCAAAATCGGTTTTCCAGTGGTGAGAAAAAGCGACATACTAATCGCAATGAGCCAACAAGCCCTTGAAAAACATCTCAAAGACTTGAAAGAAAATGGTGTGTTACTTGTCGACAGCACATATGTGAAGAAAATACCTGAGATAACAGCAAAAGTGTTCCGGATATCTGCGACAGAGAACGCTGAAAAAATGTTTGGAGCAAAAATGTATGCAAATATGATTATGCTTGGCGCTTTAACAAAAGCCACAAACATCGTCAGTGAAAAAGCAATGCAGAACGCCATAGAAGATACTGTAACTAAAAAATCTGTCGACATAAATAAGCAAGCATGCAAACATGGAGCAAAATTGATTTCACCGAATATAACCTGAGATAATCTGGTTTTTTCATTGTTCAAAATCTTTAGGAACACCTAACTTTATGCTAATTTTTCCTCTTCCACTTTTGTCTTAATTGAAATGCGTGTATGTGCACGTTTTGATAGGTAGATAGTAGTGAGAAGGAAAATGGATATAGCTGCCGCAAAGATATAGACTAAGTTTTGAAAATTACGTGTATTTTCAGCATAAGTTGACAAATGTTCGAGAAAAGCGTTGTTTAATTTATTGTAAATTTCTTGAAGAGACGTGTTGTTTTCTGAAAGAATGTTGTAGCTATTCAGGAGTTGATAATACGATGAGTTTAGGCTATTAAAGTCCGATTGCAATTTTGCGTAATCGCCAAGAAGTTGAGTGTAGAGGTACATGGTTTTAGAAGAGATTATTTTAATTGTGTGTGTACCGAAGGTATAGTTGACATATAAGAAAGTGTGTGTTTCATTTGAGGGACTCAGTAAATTTGGTTGAACTTCTTCATTATCTATAATAACAATAAGCGGATAGTTCATTAATTCCGTTAAAATAACAATCCTGCAAAAACCAGTCTCAGTTTCTTTACTAGTAACATTAAATAGTATCATTCTATCCGCCGTTTCTGTCGCAACCTCAAATTTGAAATTGGAAATTGTTGAATTACAAATAAAGGGCATGGCGTACATTTTACCTTGAAAGTCAACATAGAAGATAGAAAACATGCCCATAAGCGGATAATTGTCCTGAATTGTTGAATCTACAACATATAGATCGTCTCCTATTCCATCATAATTTAAATCGCGGCCAGAATAATCGCTCCAATAATTGCCTTCGCCATCATAGCTCCAAGAGTTTGTAGTGTCGGCGTATGCTTGTTGAGTGTTATTAAAATTGTTATGGTAAATAATGTTCTCTCCACTGAGAGTAAGATGGAGCCCGTAGTAATTTGAGAACATTGTGTTGCCAGAAATCATGTTATTGCTGGAAGACAAAAGATAGATACCCGCATTTGTGTTATAGGTAATTATATTGTCAGATATCGTGTTGCCGCTTGAGTAGTGAAAACTAATTCCATTTAAGATGTTAAAAAATATTGTATTGTTGAGAATCATGTTGCTGCTAGAGAAACGAAGGCTAATTCCGTTTGTGTTCTGTTTTATTATATTATGACTTACGATGACTCGACTGGAATAGTTTAACAGTATTCCACAGTCCATTGCATCTCCTCCACTGTTTCGGACAGTAAAGTTTCTGAAAGTCACGTTTTCAGCTGTTACAACTATCACGTTTCCGATTCCCGAACCATCAATAATTGTGAGGTCTGTATGTTCGCCAATTAGTGATACACTTTTATTAACAAGTAAGTTTTCAATGTACGTTCCATTACGAACGAAAATAGTATATCCGTCCAAGGCGTTTTTTAACGCATTTGTTATGTTTTGATAGGGATGTGCTGGAGTGCCGTCCCATGGACCAATGGTGTTACGCCAATCTACGTATATGGCGCCGGTTTCCGCTTTTACATCTAACTTCCAAGGTAACAGAAATGGTACAGATAATAAACATAGTGATATAAGCAAACTCAACATTACTGTTTTCAATTTAACCACGTTCTCTTATGTTAGAATACAGAATTATTAAACATTAAGGTGATATGTGTAATAATCATGTTTCTGCGAGCACTTTCCCAAGCATAACTGAACATAGAGTAGCAAAAGAAAAGGCTAAAACAAAAATGATTGGATTAATGACAGGTTGTATAATAGCCCACAAAGTTGCCGCGTATAACATTAACGCCATTAACGCAAATACAAAAGCTTGAACTTTAATATCTACCATTTTTTTAGCCATAATAGCTTCTTGCCGAGTTAATACGGTTTCCAACAGTTCTTTTGCGTCTCTTGTTTCTTGCTCGGTCACAAGAATTACTAGGTTTTTGTCGGCGTCTTGAAACTTAAAACTTGAGAGAGCATACCTTTGTAGGTCCCACGGTCTCTTTTTAGGTAAGATTTTTACAATGCTGCTTCTCTCCATCTTTTTAAGAATTGTTTGAATTTTCCGGATGAATTGGACATCATTCGCTTTTTCTTCTCCATACAATCTTCTTACAAGATCTTTCACGTCTGGAAAATATAGTTCAAGCTGAAAGGACGCGATAGCTTTAGCGAGAGTATGTTGATACTCGCCTTCACGTAGTCTTAAATTGACTATTTTGAAGTCTGCCTTTAGAGCTTCTTGTAAGAATTTTATTTCGTCTAATGTTAGCTTACGTTGAGACATTTTTCTTCCTTTTCAATAGTTTCAGTTGAAACAAACTTAAAAACTCTTCGCGCACTAGATGTCGATTTCAACAGTTTCAACAGTTTTTCGAGTGTTTAATTTGTTTTTCAACGCAGTCTACCGAAAAAATCCGTAATTTATTCAATAATGAGAGTAATATTAGGCGGAGAGTTTGGAACGTTATACAGTAAATACAGTAAAGCTTTGCATTCCTTTGTTTAAAGGAAATAACGGTTTCAGATTCAACAGAAAGTACAGAAGCCATATCGAGATTATAGCCTTAATGCTTGAGGCAATGAAAGAGAACGGCGCACCTAAATTTTTCATAATGAAACATACAAATACCAACTCTGCTCAACTTAATAGATACTTAAAAACTCTAATCCAAATCGGCTTCGCAGAAACTACTTTAAAAAATAATCGCTTTTTATACGTCGCCAGTGAAAGAGGACTCGCATTTCTGAAACAATACTACGTTCTTCAAGAAATGCTGTTGGAAGCTTCAACAGAAACCAAACTAAAACCCTTAACTTACGGAAAGTTAGCGGAAAGGCAAGCGGAATATCCCTTTGTTTCACGCTTTTAATCCCCTTCTCCTTTCAGCTTAAAAGCAAATTCCGCTTGCCCCGCCCAATAAACTTAGTTTCTAGAAAAACAACTAAAGTTAAGTAATGAGCTTGAAAGTGTAATCTATTACTTTATAAATGAACACTACTCACTGTTAAGTCGGAGTGATATTAATTGCCTTGCGAATTTACATATACGCAAGCTGGTGTTGATAGAGAGTTAAGGGCAGAGTCGAAGAAAGCTTTGCAGATTTTGCGGGAAACTTACCGGTTTAGTAGTTATGGTGGGGTTGTTCAGCTTCCTTATGGGAACATTTTTCCATTTGGTGAAAACCGTTACTTAGATTTGGTCATCGAAGGTGTGGGTACTAAGGTGCTTGTTGCGCAGTTAGCCGAGAAATATGATACGATAGGCGTTGATGCTGTGGCGTTGGCTGTTAATGATGTTATAAGGTCTGGAGCTAAACCATTAGCCATCGCGGACAACATTCACGCGCAGGTTTCAGACCCATATTTAGTTGGAGAGTGGCTTAAGGGCATAGCGAAAGGTGCAGAAGAAGCCGAGTGCGTGGTGCCGAGTGGAGAAATTGGTGATGTCGCCGAAGTGGTGAGGGGACTTGTGGAAGGAAAAGGCTTTGATATGGTCGTGGCTACAATAGGCGAAGTGGCTCGGGAAAAGATAATTTATGGAAAAGACATAAAGGCGGGCGATTCTGTCATAGGTTTACGGAGCTCAGGAATTCACAGTAATGGCGTGTCTTTGGCGAGGAAAATTCTTTTCAAAAAGTGGGGTGGTCTGTATGAGCCACATGACATTTTAGAAGGACTAGACCGTGAGGTTGTTTTGGAAGTGTTGGAACCCATGAAAATTTATGTTAAACCATTACTCAAAGTTGCTGACGCACTTAAAGTGAAGGCCGCAGTGCACATTACAGGCGACGCATATCTCAAATTTGACAATTTAACAAGGTTCTCAAAAGGCATCGGTTTTGAATTTGACAATTTTAAGCCACAACCGATTTTCGAAGTAATTCAAAAGGCTGCTTCAAAGTTGGGTAGAATAATAAGTGATGAGGAGATGTTCAAGACGTTTAACATGGGTTGGGGTTTTGCAGTAGCAGTTGACAAAAAAGACGGCGACGAAGCCATCGACATTTTGGAGAAAACTGGCGTGCAAGCGGAACAAATAGGCAGTGCGACAAGTTCGCAAGGCATAAAAATCCAGTATAGAGGCAAGAAGATAATTCTGAAGTAGCATTTGCTTTGTTATTGATAAAAGCGTTTAAATTCCATAAAATTCAAACTTAACCCATGAAATACCGTTTAAAAATTGAAGTTAACCTCAAACCCGGACACAGCGACCCCGAAGGTGAAACCACAGAGCGCTTGCTGAAAGAGCTTGGGTATAAAGTTGAAACTGTTAATGTGGGCAAAGCTTACCGTGTAATTCTTAATGCTGACTCAAGAAAAGAGGCTGAAGCGAAAGCTGATGAAATGTGCAGAAGGCTTCTGGCAAACCCAACAAAAGACAACTACACCATAACAGTTGAGGAAGAAGAATGACCACTAGGCTTTACATCCGCAGAGAAGCAACCTTTCCAGTTTTCGAAATAAACGTGCTAGAGGCTGCAGACCAGCAACTCTTGGAAATCAGCCGAGAACTTGGCGTAGGCCTAAATCTGCAAGAGATGAAGGCTGTGCAAGAATATTTCAAGAAAAAAGGACGTAATCCAACTGATGTGGAGCTTCAGACCATTGGGCAAACGTGGTCGGAGCACTGTTTCCACAAGACTTTCAAAGGCAAAATAAAGATGGGGGAAAAAGAGATTGACAATCTCTTTAAAACATACATTGCGAGGGTTACGGAAGAGATTAATCCGAAATGGTGTTTTTCTGTTTTTGAAGACAATGCGGGGATTATACGGTTTGATAAGGGCTATGGTGTAGCGGCTAAAGTTGAGACTCACAATCATCCTTCGGCCATAGAGCCGTTTGGCGGAGCCGCGACTGGTGTGGGCGGCGTCATCCGAGACATTTTGGGGGTGTGGGCTGACCCGATTGCGTGCACTGATGTTTTAGGTTTTGGACCGTTAAATTTCGATTATAGTAAGCTTCCGCCTGGAGTTAAGCATCCAAAGTATATTTACATGGGCGTGGTGGCGGGTATAGGAAGTTATGGCAACAATATGGGAATCCCCACCGTGAGTGGCGCCATATATTTTGACGAAAGCTACGTTGGAAACGTGGTTGTTTACTGCGGATGTGTCGGGTTGCTTCCGCTAAAAAAATTTAGCAAAAATGCAAAGCCCAACGACATAATTCTCTTAGCTGGCGGAAAAACTGGACGCGATGGCATCCACGGAGTAACGTTTGCGTCTGCTGAGCTAACGGAGAAATCTGAAGAAGTTTCTAGACCGGCGGTTCAAATTGCAAATCCGATTGAGGAGGAAAAACTGAAAAGAGCCATAATCACCGTTCGAGACCGCGAGTTGGCGTCGGCGATAACAGACCTTGGAGGCGGCGGATTATCGTCTGCAGTTGGCGAAACTGCAAAGAAGTTTGGATGCGGCGCTGTTGTAGAGCTTGATAAGGTTCCATTGAAGTATCCGGGTTTGGCTCCTTGGGAAATTTACGTTTCCGAATCGCAAGAGAGAATGCTTTTGGCAGTTCCGCCTGAGAATCTCGGGAAGGTTTTGGAGATTTTTGAGAATGAGGATGTTGAGGCTACGGCTATTGGAAAATACGCCCAAGATAAATTTTTACGAATTTATTACCGTGGCGAAAAGGTCGCTGAGATGGATATTTCATTTCTTTTTGAACCGCCAAAAACTGTGAGAACAGCAAAGTATGAACCTTCAAATTTTGAGGAGCCCGTTTTTCCAGAGCCAAAAAATCTAACAGACATTGTTTTACAGCTTTTGTCTTCGCCGAACATTGCAAGCAAGGAAAGCGTAATTCGCAGTTACGACCATGAAGTGAAGGGCAACACGACGCTTAAGCCTTTGCAAGGAGAGTTTGGCGGACCTAACGATGCCGCCGTCATAAAGCCTCTGGAGAATTCTTGGAAGGGCATAGCCATTTCGTGCGGGATGAACCCGAACTATGGTAAGATTGACACTTATTGGATGGCTGCGTCTGCGATAGATGAGGCGGTTAGGAATAATGTAGCTGTTGGCGGAAGAAGAATCGCCTTGCTGGATAATTTTACGTGGGGCAACCCAGAAAAACCTGAAAGACTCGGCAGCTTAGTCAAGGCGTGCGAGGCATGTTACAAGTTTGCAAGAGCTTTTAGAACGCCATTTATTTCTGGAAAAGACAGCTTATACAACGAGTCTCCGCTTGGTCCGGTGACGCCGACTCTTTTAATCACGGCTTTAGGCATCGTTCCAGACATTCGCTTGACTGTTTCAATGGATGTTAAAGAGGCTGGCGATGCAGTTTACATTGTCGGTCGGACATTTGCAGAGTTGGGCGGTTCTGAATATTATAGGCTAAAGGGGTTTGTTGGGAAAACAGTGCCAAAAGTACATGGGGTTCAAGCTAAAAGAACGTTTAGTGCCATCACAAAGGCTGTTGATTTGGGTCTGGTTAAGGCTTGTCATGACTTGTCTGAAGGTGGCTTGGCGGTTGCTGCTGCAGAGATGGCTTTTGCAGGTGGATATGGCTTGGAGTTGGATTTGCGAAAAGTTCCATGTGAGGCATTAGCACGTAACGATTTTGTCTTGTTTTCTGAGTCGAACAGTCGTTTCTTAGTGGAAGTTTCAGAGAGGGATAAGAAGGATTTTGAGACTTTAATGAAGGGTACGGTGTGCGCGGAGATAGGCAGAGTCAGCGAAAAGCAACGATTATGCATCAAAGGGTTAGATGGAGAAGCTGTTGTGGATGCGTCACTTGCCGAGTTGTTGGCAAGCTGGAAGAAAACGCTAAGCAGCGAGGTGTAAGCTGTGAAACGCGAAGAAATTAGGGTCTGTGTTTTGCGTGTGGGCGGAACCAACTGTGATGCGGAAACGAAAAGGGCGCTTGAAGAGTTAGGCGTGCACGCAGAAGTTGCGCATGTAAACGAGCTTGTCAAGCGTGGTAGACTGCTGGAACATCATGCTTTAGTTTTTCCAGGCGGCTTCTCCTACGGGGATTATGTGCGGGCTGGCGCAATATGGGCTAAGTGGATACTGGCTAAGATGGGCAAGGAGTTGAAGGTTTTTGTTGATGAAAACCGTCCCATTCTTGGTATTTGCAATGGTTTTCAAGTGCTTGTTGAAGCTGGTTTGCTTCCGGGTTTTGAGAGAGCAAGTCCTTATCCAGAAGCGTCTTTAGCTACTAACGTTCCGCCTGGGTATAATTGCCGTTGGATTCATCTTAAACATGAGAATAACGGAAAATGTGTGTTTACATCGAAGATTCCCAAGGGAAAAGTTTTGCGTGTTCCAGTTGCGCATTCAGAAGGTAGATTCATATTCGCAAAAGAGAAGGAAAAGCACCTTCTGGAAAGACTTTATGAGAATGACCAGTTGGTTTTTCGCTACTGCAAGAAAAATGGCGAATACACAGAAGGGCATTATCCGGCGAATCCGAACGGTTCTTTCCATGACATAGCTGGAATATGCAACCCGGAAGGAACAATATTCGGTTTGATGCCACATCCGGAAAGAGCTTTCTACTGGTGGCAACAACCAGATTGGACACGGCAAAGGCAGATGCCACAATACGGTGACGGAAAATTAATCTTCGAAAGCCTCGTTGAACACTTAACTAAGAAATTTTAAACCTTTGAGATACGGCAATCCAGGTCTGGCGCCTATTTTCATTATGCATTTTGACGCTACAAAATTGCCAAGTTTCCCGCATTCGTAAAGGCTTTTGCCGTGAAGTAGCCCGTAGAGAAAGCCAGCGCAGAAAGCGTCGCCCGCACCCGTTGTGTCAACCACATGAACTTTGAAAGGTTCTATTAGATGTTTTTCGTTTCCGTCTGTCACATAACAGCCTTTGCTACCGAGCTTTACGGCAACTACTTTTACACCCTTTCTTAGGAGCAGATTTGCGCCCTTCTCATAATCGTTCATTTTTGTTAGCAGTTTGAGTTCAGCTTGGTTAGGCATCAAAACAAACGCCTTATTTATCATGTGCTCCAGCTCGGCGATTCCTTTTCGTGCATACAACTCTCCTGGGTCAAGGCTGACTTTGACTGTTTCAGGAAGGGCTTCAACTAGTTTTTTCTGGGTTTGAAAGGATTTCTCTCCGACAAAAGAGGTTAAATGCAGAAACTTTGTCTGGAAGGCATATTCCTTGTTTATTTCGGCAAAGCCTATTGTGTCGTTCACGCCAGGGTCTACATACAATGCTCGTTCGCCTTTCTCGTCCACAAAACCCATCACCACGCCGCTTCGTCCATCATTTGCTTGGATAATGCCGCTTGTGTCAACGCCTTCTCTGCGAAAATCTTCAACCAGCATCTTGCCCTCTCGGTCATTTGCTACTTTCCCAATAAAGCCAACTTTGCAACCAAGCCGCGCCAAACCCACAATCGTGTTAGCCGCAGAACCACCGCAAACCTCCTCGCAGTCTATTATGAAACCTTCCTCTTCCGCTCCAGCTATCTTGTTTACTTTGAAGAGTTTGTCTACGTTTAACGCACCGAATCCAACAACATCGAAACGTTTCATGCGAACAGCTCGCGCAAGTAAATCTTATACTCGCCCAGTTTTCCACCGTAGTTTCCAGCAGAAATCTTCACTACGCCATCAACATTTATGGCTGCTTCTATGCCGGCTTTCATGGCTTTTTTCACCGCTTCAAGAGAGATTCCGTTAATCACTATCTCAGGAATGTAGCTGACGCCCTCAGGAACCTTCGATTTCTTACCCAATTTTTTCTTAAGCGATGGACAATAAGGATGGTTCGTTGTAGGTCCAATCCATGGAAAACGCGTTTCAGGCTTTGACCCCGCAGAGCATATTTCGAAGGAGGTTATTACGCCGTCTACTTTGTGGATAGCATCTAGGGCTTTTGTGCCAGCTTCTCTAAGAGCCTCTTTGGATTTGCACATTATCCAAAAGTTTGCACCCATCACGCCACGAGCGTAGCCAAGATACCGTTCAATTATAAAGTCGGGAACCATTATCGGCACGACTATAACTTCGCGTCCATAACGTTTTTCCATCCACTCGTAGCCATCGCCGCAATGCCCCACACGTTCCATCATGTCAATTTTTCCTTCAGCCTTTGACATCGCGTCAAAAACCGCAGTGAACGGCTTAACAAGAATATCCTGCCTTATCCTGTAAGAAAGCTCAATCTCAAATTTTTTCAAGGAATCACTGAATGGTTTTTTAGGGTCTATTCCGCCCCAGAACTGCAGAACCACGCCTTTGCGTTTGTCAGGAGTTTCTTTTTCTTTCAGCCACTTTTCTATTCCACCTTCAACTCTGCCTATGACTATGGAAGGTGTGGCTGTCGCGTGCAAGGCTGCTTTCCGCAATGTTTCTTCATCATCAGCGGTTACAATCACTCGGCAATAAACTCCTTCAAAAGCTTCCGCGTAAGTGTCTTCAACTAAACCTTTCCTGACCATTCTATCCCAACTGCCCAATGGCTTCTCCTCTAACTTTCTTTCTGAAATCACTACTTTCTTTTGCCAGAGTTTCCATATTCTCACTCGTTATTATTTTAACTTTAGGCAACTCGCTGGGATATAGCCGAAAAAGATTAGCAAGCAAGGTTTTGTTTACGCGGCTTTTTGTAAGTGCCTCATGAGTCCAGTTCTCAACAAGCCTTAAAGTTTGCTCTTTTCCAAAAGTGGCAAAGGCGTCCGCAATCACGGCGGTTACTATGCTGTTCTCCGACAAAACCGCAATTTCAGCATTTTTCACAGCGTACTCGTTGCCATTGAAAGAAACTGCCAAGCCACCGTTTTCTCGAACAAGCTTGAACGCTTCGATGTCTGTTATGCTGTCGCCAACATACATAACATCTGCCAATGCAACACCTACTTTCCGCACAACATCCTTTATTGCCTCAGCCTTTTCGCTACCGCCAACAGGATTAACCTCACCAAATATTCTTCCAGACTCCATATTTGCTATTTCAATCCAGAAAATTTCATCAAGCCTCCGAATTATTCTTTGGTCTTTTTCAGAAAAGTCCTCAATTGATTTCGTATTTTTGGTAATTGTCAACATAGGCATTTTTGCGATTTCTTTTGCAAACTCTTTCAGTTTTGCTTTTTCCTTTTCCGCTATGTGGTATTTGTCGATGTTTAGTTTTGTGCAGTAAGTGTTCTCGTAGGGAAAAGCGATTGCTTTGCATAGAGCTTTCATGTAATGCTCGTAGCTTGTGCTCACGATAAATGCGTGAGTTACTTTTCTAACATGCTGCAACGTTTTCTTCGCGCTTGAGATTAAAATCAGTTTTTGCGCTGAAAACTCACGCATTTTACGGTCTGTAACGTCATAAGCTTTGAGGAAGGGTAAGATAAGTTTCAATGTGTCGCCAGCCTTATATCGTGGTCTCTTTAGAACGTCCGCCAAGATGTCATCATATTTGCTGATGACCGTAAAGAGTTTGTCACCGTCGGGAACAAAGTGTGCTGTTAATTCGAAGGCATTATCGTTTTTGGATATGGGTCCTTCACAGTCGGAAATGAAGACGCGCTTCACTTTTTGCGCCTCAATTCTTGCATGTGTTTTATGCTTTTTTCTATGTGCTTGGGAGATGCTACGTCTGTTCTGTGCCAGAGTGCTCCGCCCTTTACGGCTTTAACACCTTCCAAAGATAACCGTCGTGCTTCGCTGATGTCTGCGCCTATACCAACGACGCCTACGGCTCGGGATTTAAGCGCGAAAGTTTCACTGTCACGCAGTTCCATAGCTGCAGGATAAACACGAACCTTATCGCAGTATTTTTTGGTTAGTTCGTATGCTTTTGTCAGGTCAACAGGCTTGTCAATTTCATTTTTATTTACTAAGTTTGGAAAGGCGTCTACGTAGCCGCCGTAGTTTGGCGGAACTTTATAGGTTAAAACTGTTGCCATCTTTTCCAGTTCAACGCGTGTCAGGTTGCCTTCCAAAATTTTGAAACAAACATCCACAAAATCGTCCTTTAAAATTGGTAAAATATTGATTATCTCTGGGTCGCCGGGTCGGCTGTTATTTTCAAGAATTTTCGGCTCTTTGCCAGTATGCATGAAAGCCACGTAGAAAGGAACACCTCGCAAACCAGTGTTGTCTTTTCTTTTCCATTTTTTGAAAATTCGGTTAACGATTTCGATTTCTTTGGCTCTATCCGAGTTTGTCATGAAAGGCAAAACGTCGCCAGCGTCTTTGTAGGAGCCCATGCCTCCAGTGTTTGGTCCCTTGTCGTCGTCAAAGGCGCGTTTGTAGTCTCTCGTTTCTGGTAAGGGCACGATATGTTTGCCGTCGCAGAAAACTTGAAAGCTTGATTCTTCGCCTTCAATTTTTTCTTCTATAATGACTGCGCCGTGCTGGAAATTAGCCAAAAAATGCTCCATGAGCTGCTCTCGGGTTGTGAAGTGGTCGCCCCACACGCCAACGCCTTTTCCAGCGGCTGGTTGGTCTGGCTTCACAACCGCCATATTATTCAGTTCATCGAGCCATTTGTAAACTGCCTTTTTCACTTCTTCTTGGCTTTTGTAGTCTTTCGGATAGAAGATTTTGTAGCGAGGATTTGCTGTGGGCACAATTTCTTCGAACAACACGCGTTGCTCCACTTTGCTTGCTTCTATGGCATAGTCTTTTGTTGGACAAATCATGGGTATGCCAGTACGCTTTTCCACGAGGTTGCGTACGCCTTCGATTATGGGTTTTTCTGGACCCACTATGCCAAAGTCAATTTCGTCCTTGTTGTTTTCTGCGAATTTGCAGATTTTCTCGACATTCAAGTCGGGTATGACTGCATGCTGTGCGGCGTTTTTTGCGTTGAAGGGGTTTCGCTGTTTATCCGCAATGTAGAGATTCACATTGTAGTTCTGGCTTCTTATGAAGACGTCAACCATGGCGGCTTCTCTTGCGCCATATGATACTACGAGTATGCCCACTTTTTCCATCGTCGAATCTCCAGCAAGATATTTACAAAATAAAAGTGAAGCCCTAATTATTTTTGTCCATTACATGTTTTGAACTAGCTGTTCTATCTCGTAGAGACGACCAGTTTCTTCGTAGCCTTCAAGAAACCGTTTCTTCATTTCATCTGCGATTTTCTGCGCTAACGGCGTGGGATATTTGCCTGTTACGCATGCCATGCAAAGCTGGTCTCGAGTGAAGCCCGTTGCCTTCACAAAGTTTTCTATTGACTGATAACGCACTGCGTCTGCGCCGATTATTTCTGCTATTTCTTCTGGTGTGTGCTTCGAGCCGATTAATTGCCCGTAGGTTGCCATGTCTATTCCGTAGAAGCATGGTCCAATAATGCGTGGGAAAGTCACGAACAAATAGACTTTTTTGGCGCCCATTCTGCGAAGTTTTTCTATCACGATTTTTGTTGTGTCGCCTCGGACTACACTGTCTTCGGTTATTATGACGCGTTTACCTTCGAATTTTGTTGGTAAAATGTTGATTTTTTTGTCGATTGTTGCGTACCGTTCCTTGTTTAGGAGGATGAAAGCTCTTTCGGTTACATAACGGTGCCGTCGCGAAGCCCGTTCCCATCTCAACCCAGACTCTTCATGCGCTCCCAAAGCGGCGTCGTCGCCTGTTTCTGGCAACGAGATGATTACGTCTGCATCTTTAACTACGTCTGGGTTTTCTCTAACAAGGTTTCTTCCAAACTCTTCGCGAACTTCATAAACATACTTATCGTCAAACCGCGAGTCTGGACGGGCAAAATATGCGAATTCGAAAGCGCAAAACGCCTTATGGTTACAATTAACTAATTTTTCTTTTTGGAAGCCGTTTTTTGACACAGTTATGAGTTCGCCGGGTTCGATTTCGTGGTCTCGTTGAAAACCATTTATGTCTAAGCCTACGGTTTCCGAGGAAAACGCAAAAATCCTTTTTTCCATGTTGTATCCTGCGCACATCGGTCTTATTCCATGCGGGTCTTTGAAGGCGAAGAATTTTCCGTCTTTTGTTATTCCAGACACGGAGAAGGCGCCTTCAATTTCTTGCATACATGTTTCGACTGCTGGCGTGAGAGGTTTGCCTTTCATGAGTTCAATGAGGAGTTTGTGGCAGATGAGGTCTGCGTCACATTCGTATGAAAAGCCTGGAAACTCTTTCGTTATTTCTTTCTTAATCTGGAACGTGTTAACCACGTTGCCATTGAAGGAGATTGCAAGTTTGTGACCGTTCTTTGAGGCTGTAACAGGTTGCGTGCCCTTTATGAGGGATTTCTCGTCGGTTTTTCCAGAAGTGGTGTATCTGACGTTTGCGATGCCAACATTGCCTGGCAATCGTCCAAACCATTCTTGGATGGCGCTTGTTTTTATTTTAGGTATAAGGTCTAAGCTTCTGTGAACATGAAATTTGCCATCGTGATACGTGAGAAAACCGTGCGATTGGTGTCCACGGTGGTTTTGGGCGCGCATTCCCCAGTATATGTATGGGAATATGGGCTGGTTTTCGTAGTTTATTGCAGCGAAGACCCCGCAGCCTATTTTGGTTCCTCTCCTGCTTGATGGGCAATAGAAGTGAATTGTTATTTATCAGTTTTTAGAACATTTTTAAATAAAAAGTCCATGAACTGAGAATTATTCTTGATTTTCTGGTTTTATGTCTAAAATTTCCTTTCGTTCTTTGCCTTTCAAGTCTCGAATTGCGTAAAGTGTGATTACTGCTGAAACGCCTTTTTGTCTCAGCCACTTCACGTAGTTGAGAACTTTTTCTCTGTCGCCGCGCATGCAATCCTTGAGCGCCCAGCCAACGCCTTTTCGAACCATGTCCTCTTTATCCCAAATTAGGTTGTCACATAACACTAACGCTTCGTCCGTAAATTTTCCGCTCATCCCAACTTTTCTTGTGAAAACAACAACGCTTGCTCTTCGTTTCCACAAATTGTCTGATTTGTTCCATTTTTCTAAAAGATCGAGGGTTTCATTTGGATACGCCATCAGCAAAGGTTGTATAACATAAAGGCTGAATCCATCTGTGGTTCCCCAATTGTTGAGGTGGTTAGCAATTTCGTCCAAAAAATCGAAATCTGACGGCTTCATTTCTTTTGCTCCTTGTGCCAAAACTACAATTCCGAAGGTTGATTGCTCGGAAAAACCAGATTCGAAAAACATTCTTGACAGGTCAAGTTTTTCTTGTAAACTTAATTGTTTGAAGGTGTTGCGGTGTTTTTTGATAAGTTCCTCGAGTTCTGCGGTTTTGATTCCGTAAGACTTGTGTCCCGCTGTTTTGTGATAATATTTGTCCAGTTTAGCTCTTTCAGCATCAGCCCTTTTCACCAGTCCACCGACAATTTCCAAATACAAATCCTTTATTTTCACACACAAACCCTTGTAAACTCTTTATAATTGAAGCAACTGTTCTTATCGTTTTCGTCAACCAAGTGACCGAGTAACTGGTCACTTTTTTCCACAACGAATAATTGAGTTATCCACATGTTTAGTTTCTCTCAAGGAAGTGGAAAGAATACAGGCGACACCTATGGAAATGAAACCAGACCATGATACATTTAGGCACTACTTGTTTTTCTGGTCTGGGCAGCTTGTTTCGCTGCTCGGCTCTTCTATTGCACAGTTTATTATAATATGGTGGATTACAATCACAACGCAAAGCGCGTTATATTTATCGCTTGCGTCTTTTCTAGGCTTGGCTCCAATGGTTATTCTCGCTCCGTTTACCGGTGTTTTCGCTGACCGTTGGAACCGAAAAATGCTTATTGCATCTGTGGATTTGCTACAGGCAGTAGCTACTATAATTCTTATAGTGTTTTTCTGGCTTGGCGGCATCTCAATCTGGATAGTGCTGCTTCTGCTTTGTTTTCGAGGCGTTTTCCAAGCTTTTCACTCGCCCACGGTGTCGGCAATCACTCCTTCGATGGTTCCACAGGATAAGTTAAGCCGAATGAACGGATTGAACTATCTTTTTTCTGGGGCGGTGTATCTGGTTGGTCCCATTTTGGCTGCGGTTTTACTTCAAGTATGGCAAATCTATCAGATTCTCTGGATAGACTTCGCAACCTTTTTAGTGGCAATAATACCTCTGCTGATGATAAGGATACCTTCTGTCAAAAAGAAAAGCGAGAACCGCTCGTTTAAAGTAGACCTCGTGGAAGGATTCAGTTTCATTAAACATGCAAGAGGTTTCATGCCTCTCATCGTATTAGCGACCGCTCTAAATTTTCTCTTCACGCCGTTCTCTACTCTGCTTTCCTATTTCATTGTTTTTGACCATTTTGGAGGAGCTACGGAGTTGGCTTTCGTCACCGCATCTTTGCAAGCTGGAATTCTTGCTGGTGGCTTGTTCATGTCGGTTAAGAAGGAATTCAAAAACAAAATGGCGGTGTGCATGGCTTCGATTTTTGTTGCTTTTGTTGGATACGCACTTGCAGCGTTGACGCCCACTGGCATGTTTTGGTTCATGGCTTTAAGCGTGTTAATCCTAACTTTGTGCCTTCCAGTGGCTAACGTTCTGATACAAACAATAACTCAGACGGTTGTTCCTTTAAACATGCAAGGCAGAGTAAACGCGGTTACGATGGCGTTAGCCACGGCTGCTCAACCTGTTGGAATGATTATTTCAGGAGCCATAGTGCAGTTTGTCAGAGCATCCTACCTGTTTCTGGGATGCAGCCTTTCAGGCATGTTAATACTGATGTTTTCTTGGTTCTTCACAGATGTTAAACATATAGAAAAAGCACAATCTGTAGAATTACAAACATTCTAGTAGCACTTTTTTCCATGTTTGGTCATTCTACAGTGCTTGATGTTATGCTCAGTTCTGCGCCAGAAACCACGTGTATCCACCAGTTCAGCGCTGTATGCGAATCGTTGTAGTATACTATAAGACGCGCGACAGAATCTATTGGAGCATTGCATGGAACGCTACCATTCCACGATAAAGTCTTGGTTTTGGAAGGCTTAAGCGTTAACGTTTGCCGTGTTCCGCTCCAAGTCCAAGCATTTCCTTCAAAAGCTATGTTAATGACCCATGTGCCTTCAGCCGTGCCGGTGTTTTTGAATGTAATCCTAACCACGAAAGCCTTGCATGGTGCCTTATCAACCACGCCGCCTTCGCTATCACACGCCAGACAAGCTGATGATTGACTAGTCGAACTGAAAAACGAAAGAAACAGAACAATAACCAGCGTAACTGCTGCAAGAGAACATAACGCAAACTTCTTGTTCATCAGTCTTCTTCCTCCAAAATATACAAAAAGGAAGAAGCCCTCTTTATGCGTTCTGCAGTATACTTCTATAACATAATAATAGAACTTTCTATTAGCACCACGCATTCAAAGTATATATAAGGGGGGTATCAAAACCCAAGAGCCACCAGCTTTCAACCTATAGTCTTAAGCAAATCAGAACGCGTCACAATCCCAACAATTTCTTTTCCCCTCGCCACCAAAACACCCTGATGCTTCTCCAATATTCGGCGAACCGCATCAATGCTCGTTTCTTCCTGAACAGTTGGCAAAGGACCCCCCATAACATTTTTAACCTTCTCAGCCGCCAAGTTTGAACGCAAATTCCGAATAATAATTTCTTCAGTCACCGTTCCAACAACCTTGTTCCCGCTCAACACAGGCATCTGCGAAATAGCATGGCGCATCATAACATCACTTACTCCAAGTATAGTATCATTCGGCTTCGCAAAAAGTACACCTTTAGTCATTATGTCTTTACATCTATTCTGCTTCGTCACAGTCAAAACCTGCAAAATCCTGTTTACCGTCGAAAGTCTAGGGTCAACTTTCCCCTGCTCAATCTTCGCAATGTGTGCTTGCGAAACGCCAACACGCTCTGCCAATTTTTTCTGTGTTAAACCAGCTTCTCTTCGCAGTTTTTTAAGCGTATTCCCTGTTATAGACAAAAATAACCACCAGTTATTTTCATTTATAAATTAATACAGTAAAATATATATTTACTGGTGTGCATACACCATAAACTTCACAACGGAGAAAGGACACAATGCGAAACATAATCGTCGAAGACCTAAAACAAACACCCCTCGAAAAACAACGCATAGAAATAGTCGAAAGAAAAGGCTTAGGACATCCAGACTACATATGCGACGCGGTAATGGACAGCATCTCAATAAGCCTAAGCAAAGAATACCTAGAAAAAGCCGGAACAATACTACACCACAACGTCGACAAATCACTCCTAGTTGCTGGAGAATCCGAACCAAAATTCGGAGGAGGCACAATAAAACAACCAATGCTCTTCGTATTCGGCGACAGAGCAACATCAGAATTTGGAGAAGTCAAAATAGACATCAAACAAATAGCCATAGAAACCGCAAAAGAATGGTTCAAAAAAAACATGCGCTTCGTAGACCCAGAAAAACACGTAAAATACCAGGTAGAACTAAAACCAGGCTCAATAGGCTTAACAGACATATTCAAACGCAAAGGCAAAGTCCTAGGCGCAAACGACACATCCGCAGCAGTAGGCTACGCACCCATGACAAAAACAGAAAAAATCGTCAAAAAAACCGAACAGTTCCTAAACTCAAAAGAATTTAAACAACGTTTCCCAGAATCCGGCGAAGACATAAAAGTAATGGGCTTCAGAAACAACAACAACCTAAAACTAACAATAGCCATGGCCTTTGTCGACCGCTTCATAAGCAACGAAGAAGACTACTTCGAAAAGAAAACAAAAATCCTCGAAGAAACTCAAAAATTCGTAACAGCAAATACAGACTTTGAAAACGTGGACATCCAACTTAACACTCTAGACGTACAAGGAAGAGGATTAGGTGGCTTATACCTAACAGTCCTAGGCACAAGCGCAGACAGCGGCGATTCTGGCCAAGTGGGCAGAGGAAACCGCGTAAACGGCTTAATATCCCTAAACAGACCATTCTGCTCCGAAGCCGCAGCAGGCAAAAACCCAGTAAGCCACGTAGGAAAAATCTACAACGTCCTCACATACAAAATTGCACAACACGTTTACGAAGAAGTGCCAGAAGTTGAAGAAGTCTACATTTGGCTTTTGAGCAAAATCGGAAGTCCAATAGACCATCCAGCGGTAGCAGCAGCCCAAGTCATAATGAAAGGCAACAACAACCTAGACAAAGTCAGACACGAAATAAATGATGTACTAGATTGTGAACTGGAAAACATAGACAAATTCTGTCATGAACTAGCCCGAGGAAAAATCCAAACCTACTAATCTAATTTCACAATTCAAAGCGCTTACTTGCTTAAACATAAATTTCTTATTACTGTAACATCCGTTTAGGTGTAAAAAGTGCAAACTAGTTCACTGAAAATACTAGCACTCACTGTCGGCGTCTTCTTTTTCACAAATAATCTCTCAACAAGTTTTCTCCCAGTCTATTACATGGAAACAGGCTTAAGCGTAGCCGAAATTGCCCAACTTTTGTTTTCAACCTTCACAGTGATAGGATTACTCCCAATAATGCTACTTAAATTTATGAAAAACTTTGAGAAAATAATAACATTTGGAATACTCTCCACCGCACTCTTTTTCGCAGCCCTAATCTACGTAAAAAACCCCATTATTTTAGGATTAACCTACGGATTAGGCATAGCCACTTTCTGGCCGAGTTTTAACCTTCTACAATTCCGCTTAAGCGAAACACGAATTCGAGCCAGAACAGTAAGCTTATTCTCTTCAATAATCCCTTCCATTGCAAGCATCATAGGCCCCGCAGTTGGCGGTTTTATGGCATCAACATTTGGTTTTCCAACACTTTTTACAATTTCAATTGCACTATACATCGTTGCTTTTCTCCTTTCTAGACGCATAAAATTTCAATCAGAAACTCACAAATTCGCAATTCCCAAGGATAAAACATTCAAAATATTCTTCGTCTCCTTCATTCTTCTAGGCTTATCAGAAGCCTACTGGCTTGCCTATCCATTATTCGTTAACAAAATTTCCGGAGGAACTTTTCAGATGGGACTGGTTCTTGCCGCAAGCGCCGTTCTAATCTGCGCAGTGACTTTTCTTGTTAATTGGCTTTCAGACATCAAAAAGACAAGGATAAATTTCGCCATCATCGGCGCATTTTTAAATGCGCTATGGTATTTCGCTATACCTTTCGCATCTACCCCACAAGAAATTGTTGCCTTGTCACTGCTTTCGGGATTTGCAAGCGCCTTCTCCCTTTCATGGTTCGCTCATTACGGAGACTCCTTCAGCAAAGAATACTATGCAAGCATACTGGTCATGCTGGAAGTCGGATTAATGATCGGCAGAATCTTGAACCTCGCACCAACCAACATTTTCATATCAAACGCAAACTACACAAGCTATTTTACACTTCTGGGTCTCGTGTGGATCCTCATAATCCCCCTGTACTTGATTGCCAAAAGAACTAAGACAAACGCCATCTAACCTTTCGGCTTATGCGCCTGCGCTATTACGTGCGAGTATTCTTCGCCTTCCAAAGGCAACAAATCCATAGGATTATACGGCCACACTCCAGAATACACTTCCTCAATCCAATCAAGAACAAGCCCCGCTTTATTCAATGTCTTCTTTAGTCTCGCTTCACTTGCTATTTGCCCAAAACCATGCGCTTCAGCCAGTTTCATGCTTTCAGAACCTTCTTTAAACCATAAGGAAGAGAAGACTACTTTACCATTAGGTTGTAAAACACGGGCAGCCTCAATAAATGCTAAAGTAGCCTCAGGAACATTGTCAAAACCAAAATTTGAAGTCACTGTTGACAAGGAATTGCTTTTAAAGGCTAAATGTTTAGCGTCAGTTACAATTAAAGAGATTTTCTTGTAAGTATGTGTCCTTTTTGCTTTGCTCATGGCGCCGCGCAAGGGTTTCTCGTCTATGTCTGTTCCAATAATAGAGACAGCACTTGAGCTTTTTTCCGCCAAAGGAAGAATAAATCTGCCCATTCCAGTTGCAATGTCCAAAACGGTGTTACCAGATTCTTCACACGAAGCAATTGTGTGACGTACCAACTTGTCTATGAGCTTTTTTAACGCGTCTTTCTGGTCGTCTCTCAAATATGAATTGTACTGTTTCTGTATCTCATCATATCTTTTTTCGTCTGCCACATTAACCTTCCATTCAAACTCGCCAGCTGAAACTTTCGCATCCTTTAACAATCCAATTTCTTCCTTAACCTGATACAAGTGCCCATTACTACACTTGAAATATCCATTAACAAAGCGCTCATATGATTTTTCTCCATCAAAAATTAATGGAATTCTACAAAGTGGACAGACAAGAAAGCTCGCGACTTCTTTGCGCATCATTCATCCCTCAAAACCAAAATAGGTATTTTATTCTAAAACTTTGTCGTTTACAAAACAGAAATCTTAAAGACTACAAAGGGTAGTGGATTAAAACATTTAAATGGTTGAAGACGGAAGTTATAGGGAAGGTGCCTTGAAAATGGCTGAGGTAAGCGAAAAACTTCCAATATCCGAATTCTATAAAGTAGTGGATTATGTTACAATCTTTAAGAGCGAAAAATGGTGGGAAGCCATAGTCGTATTCGAATCCTTTGGAAGACGGTCAATCGGCTTGTATCTTTGGCAAAAAAGGCTAGATAAAGAAAAGAATCAAGAAGTATGGAGAAGAAAACACAAGTTTAACGTGCGCAATTTGGATGAGTGGAACAAACTCAAGAATGCCATTGAACAACTTACACCAAAACTTGTTTCAAAATAGTCACAATTGCCAATTGCTTATTTTGAATTCACATTCTGAATAATAATCCAGAATTGAATAATTTTATTAATCAACACTTACAACAAAAACAAGAAGGCGAATACTATGGCAGCCGAACCGGAGACTCAAGAAAATAACCAATATGAAGAAGAAGCAAGCGAGGAGAATTTTCAACCACAACAAGAAACTGAGCATGAGGAGTATGCAGTTGTGGAAGATATGACAGAGCAAAGAATAACGCCAAAACAGTCAAGATCGAATAATCAGGTAGAAGACAGAAGTAGTTTTATACACGGGCTTGCTGTCGGTCTTGGAATTGGATGCATCGCCACCTTCGTAATCACGTGGATTGCAATTTTCTTCACACCCATGTTACCATCAGTAACATACGAAACATTACTTTCAATATTTATTTACCCACTAATCTACTTACTAGCAGTGGGGTTAGTGTCACTCACAGCGGGCATAGTCAGAGAATACTATACAAGAAAGAGTCACCTCTGAAAAACCACTTCTGGAAACACCAAGTATTTTTACCTACAACAATTTAATAATGGATAGTTTAAACTATATTTGTGGAACTCATGCCTCATACGTTCAAACAAGTTTTAGAAAAACTCGCAAGCGAAAAAGCACCAGGTCCATCACCAACCTTCTCTGTACTCCATCTTCTACATACGATAGAACTACTCTCCGAAAAAACAATTGGTCGCGATAAACTGGCTGAAAACTTGAATGTAGGAGAAGGCGCCGTGCGCACAATAATAGAACGCTTAAAAAATGCCGGTCTAATTACCACATCTAAGATAGGATGCAGTTTAACAGGTAAGGGTATGAAACTCTGGAAAGAATATACATCTATAGCCAAAAAAGTTGAAATTGGAAAAAACGAGTTGACTCTTGCAAAATACAATTTTGCGATTTTAGTAAAAAATCATGGAAATAAGGTTAAGTCAGGAATAGAGCAGCGCGATGCCGCAGTAAAAACCGGCGCAAAAGGAGCCACAACAATACTGTGCAGAAAAAGACGCTTAATAATTCCATCCGCAAGTGAGAATGTCGCTAAAGATTTTCCAGAAGCGGCAAACCAAATTTTTAAACTTCTGAAACCGAAAGAAAATGATGCAATAATAATTGGAAGCGCCGATACTTTAGCAGACGCCGAGTATGGAACATTAGCCGCAATGTGGACACTTATTAGTGACTGCTAACAATTATCGGCAGGTTTAGTATGTGTATTTTTCTCCTTCAGCAAGTATGCGTTCTAATGCAGCGTTAAAGTTTATCATTCCCTCATTCGTTTTTGCAGAAACTGGAATTAACAAGTATCTTAAACCAAGCTGATAAACTGCGCGCATCATATTTCTGCTCAATAAACGCTTTGTTCCCTCAAGTTTCTGCTCAATCGCAGTTTCTAAAGCATTCGGATTAGCTGACCAATCCACAATTTTGTCAACTTCTCCTTTAGGCAGTAAATCACATTTTGATAAGAGGTGCACTTGAGGAAGAAGAAAACGGCTGTAAACAGCTGTTGAAAGGAAGAAATTGGAAACATAATTTAACGGATTCACAGAGAACACAGCGTCAAATAAATAAACGATTGCTTTAGGCGCCTTTGTAAGCTCGCTGGCAATGTATGGTCCGCTTGCCCTAAAAGCAAACAACTCCATCTGTCCAGGTGTATCCACCAAAATTATGTCAGAGTTTAAATCCTCAATTTCTCTCGATAAATTTTCAATCTCGTCTGCAATCAAATCAGCAGCAAGTATTAACGCGCCATTAGGACCCAAAGCATACTTCTCCATTAAATCTTCAACGTCTATAAAATCCCGAACATCCACATCAGGAGAATATGGAAGCGTTAAAACTCCAGGGTCCAGATTCACCACGGCAACGTCTTGTTTTGACATTTTCAACCATTCACCAAATGCTGCAGTTAGCAAAGACTTTCCAGAACCAGCAGTTCCTATGATAAAGACCATAAACATTCTTTACTCATCACCCTATTTTAACTCTGGAATCATGTTTTCTAGAAAAGCGTTCATTGGTTAGTAAAAGCTTTTCTTCTCAAGACAGAGCTTGGGGTGGTTGCGGTTCAAACATTTGCGGCTGTGCCTTTCTGGAGATGACAAACACAAACACGCCAACGCAGATTAGAATTATGGCAGCAACTAGTAACAAGATAAAGAACATAGATAGAACTGTGATGGTTAAAGTTGGACTGTCGGCTCCGGCATAAACATTGTCTCCAGACCAACTTACACGAACATAACACACCCCAGCAGTCTCGGCAACCCAAGAATACGAGAAACGCCCACTAGAATCCGTTACAACAGTGCCTAAAACTTTCCAAGGAGAACTGTTTTCTTTAATGTAAACAATTACCGTCTTGTTTTGTAAATTTGGAAAGAGTTGTCCAACGAGAGAAACCGTGTTTCCTTGAATCAGATATGTGGCAGAAACTGTTAATGATATTGAGGAAGACGCTAAAGTTGCGTAACTTGCAGAAACCTGCCCCGGAGCCCATTGTTCACTATTCTCAAGAGAAATTATCTGCGCATTCTTCAAGGCTTGCCTTAATTCCTCGGGGCACTCGCCCACTCTCCACCCAATCTCCCAGTCATCACCAGTACACTCGGCCACATAATATTCTGCGCTACTATATGCTACACTGTAGACTTGCCCTCTTGCATCATAAGGTTCATGAGGTAGCTTAATGCCGATATTCATGTGTTCTTCATCTTTATAATAGAGGAGTATGGCATCGATTCCACCGGCTTTGATTATTGAAGCGGCAATAAAAGAAAAAAGGTCACAATCTCCTTTATTTTTGACCATTGTTTCTACTGGATATCTCGCTGGGGCAGTTACTTCATAAGGTATTTGATGAACAATCATTAACACCCCATTTGCAAAGTCTTCATCATCCTGGTAAATTTGCCGCAAACTGTCCGCTATAGGTTTCAAAGCATAAGGTGTTACGAACTTAGCAAAATCATTACTCGAGCTCACACTATGGCTCTTTTCAGTATAATAGTCGTAAAGTGATTGGGGAATTCCAACGTTAAGCCCATAATATATTGAGCCATTTGGATGGTTTAAAAGTTGATAGGATTGAATGTAATTTTCTGACAAGCAAGAGGGAAGTAAGTACAAAAACATGAATAAAATTGCCAGAGCCAACAGTGTTTTTGATTTTTTCATAGAAAACTTTGTTGCAAAGTTAATTTAAGGCATTTATGAAATGCAAATCAATATGAGTAATTCTAGCTTCTAATAGTAACCATGTTAAACTGTGCTTAGTTGCATAACTTTTTGGTAAGAGGCTATAACATTCTTTTCAGTCTAACTTTTCCACCTTTCTTTTCAATCAACTCCGACAGTTGAATAATTGCCTTTCCCAAACGGTCTTTGGCGATTTTCGGTTCTTTCGCGGTTGTTGAGAAATGAATCTCTATGTGAGGCTTTTTTTCTTCGCCTTTCGGATGAGATTTTATGTAAACGTATGGATTATCATGCATTGTTTGGTCAATTAAAGGAGCCAATGTTGACTCCATGATTTTGTCTGCGTATATGCTGGTTTCAAAAAACACTACACCCTCCGCTGCTTTCTTAAGCAAAGGCACAATTGACTCGTCAAAAATGGCTTCCATTTCGGAAGGAACACCAGGCAATGCTACGAGAAAAGTTTCCTCAATTTTAATAATTACGCCTGGAGCAGTACCAACGGGATTCGGCAACGGTTCTGCGCCTTTAGGAAGTTTCGCCATTTTAACTCTGGGAGGCGTTAACTCAACTTGTTCTATTTTTCCCACTTTTGCATAAGCTTCATACTTTTCCTTAACCATTTTCAAAGCTTTCTCATTAACTTCCAATTCGCCGTTTAAGGCTTTGGCGATTCCTTCTAAGGTTTTGTCGTCGAAAGTGGGACCAAGTCCACCTGTTGTTATTATGAATCTTGGTTTTCGCTGCAAAGCTTCACGGATGGTGTTTGCAATTTCATTAACGTCATCGCCTATAGCCGTTATACGTTTCACTGAAACACCCATAGAAGTGGCGCGTTTAGCCATCCAATGTGCGTTTGTGTTCAAAGTTTTACCGATTAACAATTCGTTGCCAACACAAATTATTTCCATCTCTTTATTCATCATATCACAGTCCAAACAGACATGCTGTAAAAATAGCGCAACTTCACTTTTATGCTATTTGCTAACATATCTTTCAAAAAGCTGAGGCATCCAACTTATTTTTTCTTGCTAAGCCACCATTTCAAGTATTCTTTTCTTCGTTGCTCTTGTTCTTCTTCTTTGGATTCTCTACTTGGGCGTAGTTTTTCTCTGAGCTCCATGAGCTCCTGCTGTGTTACGGATAAACCGCAGCTTTTGCAGACGTAATGCTTAGTTGCAATCATGTAATGCATTTCGCCACCGCACTCTGGGCAATATGGCATTTCTTAATCACTTATTCCGCCATTAAAATTGAACATGCTTTGAGAAATAGCTTTCTATTGCCGCAAACAATTTTGCTATCTACGTTATGATGTTTGTTAGTTTTGCTTCTTTACCCAGTTGTAAGGCTCTTTCCATTTCATCTCTAGTTAGTCTTCTGCGCAGTTCAGGAATCTCATAGGCTCGCCATTCGGGTCTGTACTGAAACATCACGTTTACTCTTGTTTCTACGCTTAGATTCTCGGCAATCCAATCCAACACCGGTTTCGTGCAACATTCCAAATGACCCGGCAAGACAAGCACGCGAATTATGAGCTCTCCATATTTTTTAGCGTCTAGATGGTTGCGTGTGCACACTTCCCAATAGTTTGGAGCATCAGAAATTTTGGCGGCGCATTCGCCAGGTCCATATTTAAAATCTAATAGATAAACATCAGCAAATCCGGCTAATAGCTGCGCTGTTTCTGGGCTATAGTAAGTGTTTGAGTTCCAAACCACTGGAATGTTTACGTTAACATACTTGAACGTTTCAAGCCACTGTTCCAGCCAAGGCGTTGGTTCTCCACCAACAAGATTTGCATTTCTGCAGCCGCTTGCACGCAAGTTTTCAACTTCCCTAGCCAATTCTTCAGGTTGATAAACTTCGCCTTTCTCAATCCACTGTGAAATTGTCCAGTTTTGGCAATGCTTGCAACGCATTGTGCAGCCCATAGTGAAAACTGTTCCAGAAGGCACAAGCTCCGGTTCTTCGCCTAGATGCTCAAAAATACTTGAAACTGCCATTTCGGTGCCGCATTTACAAAAGCCCAGTTCACCCGCAAATCTGTTCGCTCTACACTTGCGTGTACAAAAGTGGCAGCTTGATAGAATCCGATTTGCAATTTCAATTTTCAAATCCAAATAAGATTCGCTTGGAATGCGCATTTCCTTTAAGTTTCTTTGACCATTATCGATTTCTTTTTCAATTTCGCAGAACTCTTGCGTGAGTATCACATGTTTTTGCCAAAGTTCTTCTAAAGAATCTCTTTCGCCGAATTTCGCTGGTAATTTTTTGGCAATAAGGAATTTCGCTGGCTTCTCATTTTGCATAACGGCGAAGTACCTACTCAAACTCTTCTTTGCCAATTTGTCGTTTAGCACGCCAACAGCGTCTGAGCGAAGAAATCGCCACATTTTCTCTCAATAGTTAACCTTGTGCAAGGAATTATTAAAACAAGGCGTAGGGGTAGGAGTATCCGCTTGCATGCAATTTACCTTTTATTGGAATTTCTTGCCCGCACACTGGACAATGCATGTCTCTTGTTAAGTTCCACTTCGTAATTTCAAAATTAAAGCGCTTAACAAGTAACTCATTGCAGTTTGGACAGTAAGTGTTTCCGCAAGGATGCCCTGGCACATTACCAATGTAAACATAGTTTAATCCAGCTTCTTTTGAAGCCATGTACGCTTTCTCCAAAGTCTCAATCGGAGTGGATGGAATAGTCGTCAGCTGATAGTCCGGATGAAAACGCAGCAAATGAAAAGGCGTGTCGCTACCAAGATTATTTCTTACCCACGCAGCAAGCTCTCTAATTCTTTCAATTGAGTCTCCAATCTTCGGCACAATCAAGTTTGTAATCTCCATGTGAACATCATTCCTTTTCATTTCTTTCAGGGATTCGTAAATTGGCTCCACAGACGGAACTGCAGAAAAACTTTTGTAAAAATCCGGGTCTCCACCGCCTTTAAAGTCCACTGTAGCCGCATCCAAATATGGCGCAATAGCTTTCACAGCTTCCGGCGTCATATAACCATTGGTAACAAAAGTGTTAAAGAACCCCACTTGACGAGCAAGCTTAGCCGTCTCATAGGCATACTCGAAAAATATTGTCGGCTCCGTGTACGTGTAGCTCATTCCTTGGCAACTATTATCTCTCGCGGCTCTAACAACCTCTTCTGGAGGAAAATGGTTACCCTCTATTTTTTTCTCCTGGCTTATCATCCAATTATCACAAAATTGGCAACGAAAATTACAGCCAACAGTAGCGATAGACATAACCAACGACCCTGGGTTGAAATGCGAAAGAGGTTTTTTCTCTACAGGGTCTATGCACGCGGATATAGCTTTAGCGTAAACAAGTGAAAAGAGCGTTCCGCCTTCGTTTTTTCTTACTAAACAAAAACCGGTTCCGCCGTCGTTTATTAGGCATCTTCTCCCGCATAAATTGCACTTGACTTTTTTATCCTTCAACTTTTCATAGAGCATGGCTTCATGCAGAGACATTTAACCTTCCCTTCAATTTTATAGTCTCAATCTTCCGTGTAAATCTTTGCCTATTTAAAACATCACTTATTCATTTAATGTAGAATCTGATTTTTCTCTTATTTCAAAAACAAAAGGCGGAGCATCGGTTTTCACATCTAACTCTATGGCGAGCAAACCTTCCAGAAAACCAGCCCAAATATCAGTTTCATTAATAAAAGGCGTCTTAACAAGGAGGTATTTATCTTTCAGATAGAAGTCGCCGAACCCTTGCACTCTTAAACGTTTGAAAACTTCTTGCCACTTTTCACGTTCAGCCGTTTGAATACCGAGACTTGTTTCCATAGAAACTTTTGCGGCTTCACCCATTTTTCTTCCAATCTCGCGCCACTTTTCTTTTGGAATATGCTGTATCAGAATGTTGATTAGTTCTACATTCACGAAGGCTATGCGGCTTATGCCACAATAGTACTCGCCCGGAAAACGCCAATCGTAAATCATCATGCTTCTGTAAACGTCAAGCATTTTGGAAATGAGGGGTTTTATGCCTGGTTCTTTTCCTTCTCGAATTAGTGAATCGATGAATTCGCGCTCTTCTTTTTCCAGAATTATTGTAGTCCGTTTTGTCGATTCATCATCTTTTTTTATCATTTCTTCGAGTTTTTTCTCTTTATTCTCCTGCATAGTCGATATATCTTCAAACATATCTTATATGCTTTGCTGCTTGCTCGTCAACAATAACCGAACGACTTTTAACAGCCTATGCATACTTAAATTATTGCCAATGACGAAAATAGGGTCTGAAAAAGATGATGCACCCTAGGGTATCTGAGGCAAAAACTAAATTCTTAATTAAGAAACAACTTTATTCTTAATTAGATACCACAAAAGCACTAAACCAACAATAAACAGAGCAAATCCGGAAATCATAGAAAAAACATAGCTTATGCCAAGTACGTTCATAAGTACATAAACCACGTAGGTTGGCCCAGCAAAAATCAAAAAAGCCGCTACCACAAACAAAAATGCTTTCCAAAATTTCGAATCCAAATTCAACCTTGGCAATTGATTTCTTTTCCCCTTTTGCTCTTCTTCACTCATAAATTCACGTTCCAGTAACAATCTAAATCTAAATTTTCCCCTTATAACCCTTCCTTTACCTCATTACCTAACGCTTTCATAAGAAACTTGAAAACAGAAAAACCTGCACCACGGTCCGCTTTAAAGCCTGCTGTTGCGCCTAGAAGGCATATGCCCTCAAGATTGCGTTCCTTCGCGAGTCCAAGCAGCAAACCAGTGGCGCCTACAATTCTACCTTTGCTATATATCACGGCGCCTTTTTCCATAAACTCTAATGCAAGCCTAGGTGAAGTCGCGGCGACGTACACTTGCGTTTTTTCTTCTGAAATTGGCACTCCGCCGATTGTTACTAGAAAACGACACCCTTGCTTTACTAGGAAACCCAATATCTCGCTACAAACTTCATAGTGTGCAAGTACATCGTCAAATGATGGTTGTGTGTCACCAGTCATAATAATAAAATCGTTCTCTTTCATCGAAGCAGCGAAGAATTCATATTTTGGCAAACGGCAAATACCGTCTGAGTTAACTGAAACATAATCTGGAAAAGTAGGCGAATATAACTCAGCAAAAGGCTTCGCTCCAGTGAACTTTATTAGGAGATGTGCTGCAATCTTTCCGACATTTCCAAACCCTGGAAGCCCTTGCACAAAAATTGGATTTTCAAGAGCCGGATTGAACATGTAATTGAAATGTGGTCTATCCATGTGGCAACAACCAAGGTCAATAAGTAATTTGAGCACTAAAAATGTTTTTACTAAAAGAAAGCCTATATGCCATGAAGAAGTATTCCCAAAAGATTTAAGAAAGCCTTCATTCAGCATAACAGTAGCGGGGTGGGGTAGCCAGGATTAACCCGCTGGGCTCATAACCCAGAGATCGGTTGTTCAAATCAACCCCCCGCTACCAAAATTACTTATCTTGCAGAAGTGATATGGCTACAATGAATTTTAAATTTTGAATTAAGAAAATAGAAGGAAGAGAAAGCAAATAAAAGAATCATTTGTTCAACGAAAAACCGCACAGTTGCTCGCCCATTCTGTAAATAGTATTTCCATTAATGACTATGTTTTCAGCGTCCAGTAATGATTGCCAAAGTTTCTCTTCTATGATTCTCTGCTGAAGTTTTTCTCTAACTTCTTTGATGATCTTGACTCTTTCTGGATTTGGTAATTCTAGCAGATTAAGCTGTTTTTTGTTTTTGGAACCCATTTTAATCCCTTTTATGTATTTTCGCATGTCTTAATAAATCAGTTCTTTCTGCTCAAGAATATGTCGAAAAACAACATATATCATCAAACCCCAACGAGAAAAATATATGTCTCATTTCTAACTTATAATAATTTGATTTAGTATGCAAGTTGACGCCGTCGAGAATGCCATATTTTCGGTGGCAGTCAATCCCATACTTAAATCGCTAATCACACTTTTTGATAAGGAATGCCGAAAAGATGGAAGTTTACTTTTAAATTCTCTAAAGGAGTTCTTAGGCCAACCAGTTTCTTTATGCCGCTCATGCTACCACGTGAGCCACAGAATAGCCAAACCATTCTATGAAGTTGGTAGCCGTTTGTTACATGTAGATAGAGAATTCATGCGCAGCCAGTTCCTAAATGAACAATACGGCGAAGCTTGGCTTAGAGGCTTCAGTTTGATGATGAAAGGTATAAAAAAATACGGCGTCCGCATACCTTTTGTCCCCGCAGGACCTTTCGAGATTGTTTGGAATTTTACATACCAATGCAATTTGAAATGTAAGCACTGTTATGAAAATGCTGGTGAAAAACGCTCCGAATTATCAACAGAAGAAGCAAAACACGTGTTGGATATCCTTTCAAAGTTAGCAAATACAGGTTTACCGGCTCTCTCTTTCAGCGGAGGAGAACCACTCGTAAGAAAAGATTTCTATGAAATTGCCGCTTATGCAAAAAAACGAGTTGGTTATGTAAGCATAGCTTCTAACGGAACACTTATCACAAAAGATAATGCAAAGCGAATCAAAAATGCAGGGGTGGATTATGTCGAAATAAGCATTGATGGAGCGACTCCTCAAGTGCATGACAAGTTTAGAGGGATATATGGAGCCTTTGAAAAAACTATGGAAGGTGTAAAAAATTGCATTGAAGAAGGATTGGACACATGTATAGCAACAGTCTTGCACAAGGACAACATATTCGAACTTGACAAGCTAATTGAGTTTGCAAAGCAACTGGACGTTAGATTCATGCATTTCAACTACATTCCTACAGGAAGAGCGAAGGCACATGTAGAATTGGATTTAACTCCAGAAGAAAGACATCAAGCACTTGAGACTATTGGAACGGAAATAATCGAACTATACTTACAAGCAAAAGAAGAGGAAATAAAATGTGGAAAATCTCACAAAAAAGTTGACAAGTTTTTCAGTACTTGTCCACAATATGCAAGTGTAACTAAAGAAATTTCACAAAGATATGGACAAAATTTCCTTGTAGAAGCACATTACGCAGCAAAAAAGGGTGTAGAAAACGTCGCAAACTTTTTAGGCGGTTGCGGAGCAGGACGGTTATACTGTTGCTTTGAACCTAACGGGGACATAAAACCGTGCGTGTTTTTCCCTACGAACAAAGACACAGTTCTTGGCAACATTTTAAAGGACAACTTTGAAGAAATATGGGATAATAATTCACTCTTATGGAACCTACGTGTACGAGAAAACTTGCAAGATTACATGGTGAACGGAAAGAAAGTTGGATGCGGAAGCTGCCCAGATAAGTACATATGTGGAGGGTGCCGCGCAAGATCTTACAGTTACTTTGATGGAAATTTAAACAAACCAGACATAGGGTGCATCCACAACAAAGTTTTGTGGGAAAAAATTGTTGGAAATAAACAGCGGTTTAACTACAAATCTTCAAACATTGCCTATTTTGACGCTTAGGCTTTTCCTTTTTCTTCTTTGCCAAAGTATGCTGTCCATTTGAGTTTGCGTGCATCTCTTCTTAGATTTAATGAACTTTTTCTGCATTTGCTTGAGCAGAACCATAAAATTGACCCGTCGTTTCTTACGTACATCATGCCAGTGCCTCCAGAAAATTCATTGCCGCAAAATGAACATTTTTTAGGTCTAGGCAACTGTGGTTCCTCCAAACTGTCTTATGTTTAATTCATCGTGTGATTTTCTTTGCTTCTCTTTCAGTTTCTCTCAACATAAGAATGTCTTGAACGCGGATGGGTCCTTTAACGTTGCGTGTTATTATGCGTCCTTTGTCCTTTCCTTCTAAAATGCGTACTCTTACCTGCGTGATTTCACCAGTTACACTTGTACGTCCAATAATTTGAATCACTTCCGCAGGTGTTAGTTCTTCCTCTGTTGCCTCAGCCGCTTTCTCTTCTTTGCTCATCATTTTGCTCCTCTTTTCATTTGCTCGATTCTTGAAACTATTTCTTTGACTAGTCCAGTTGCATCTCCTTCTTTAATTATGCACGCAGAAGCGGCAGGAACATCGATTCCTATTGCAGTGCCTATTTTTTCTTTGCTTGGCACGAATATGTATGGGATTTTTCTTTCCTCGCATAGAAGCGGCAGATGAGCTACGACTTCTGGGGGTTCTACATCTTCAGCTATTACTACGAGTTTTGCCTGAGCTCTTTCGATGGCTTTTGTTGTTTCGTTGGTGCCTTTTCTGACGGTGCCTGTTTTGCAGGCTATTTGCAGGGCTTCATAGGCCGCATCTGCGATTTCTTTTGGAACTTCAAATTTTACATAGAATGGTTTGGACATAAGCCTCACCCTTTAAATGCACAGTCTTATCAACTTTTCTTATTTATGAATGTTTCGACTCTAGTTATGTAGGTTTGATTCTCTTTTGGGTTGTTGGGTGTTTGGGTGCGTGCAATAGTTGATAGACCGTCTATTTGGAGACAAATATGGTTAATGTGATATGTTTTCCTCTGTTTGAGTAGAAAAAGAGAGTTAATGGGAGATTTCTCCGCATTGCAGCTGGTTCAAATCTCTCCGCACTTCAATTTAAAACTTTTTCGTAGACCTTTTGACATTATTTTCGAATTAATACTCTTACTACGGTTTATAGTCAATATTTTATCTTTGCATGAAACCTATTAGTATAGGAGACACAAGATGGTGCAAGATTCTAGAAGAAAGGAATTTCTGGCAATGATGTTTAAAGACGCAATGAAGCCTTATGAGTATCCTAGGGAAGAGTGGAACGAAGACGAAAAGGAGTTTCTTCCCGTATTCATGCGGCTTATAGGGTCTAATAAGCTGGTTTTGGATCTAGCTGGAGGTTATGGAAGAGTCGCCCCTCACCTTATGGAGAATAACAACACTGTAGTATTAGCGGATTTGTCCCTTCACTCCCTCCGGCTTGCAAAGAAAACCATCCAAAGAAGTAACTTGCATATTGTGTGTATGGACTTTCTGCATCTACCATTTATAGATAACGTGTTTGATGGTGTGTGGTTTACTCAAGCGTTTGAGTATGTTCCACCTGACAAAAGAGAAGATTTTCTTCGGGTTTTGAAAAGAATACTTAAAGGCGGTGGATTTGTTTTTGTGAATGTGGCAAAGGTTCCGAACGAGTGCTCTCGTTTTTCCTATCTGAAAAATTATGTTTATTGGAGGCTAATAAAAAGGCAACCCATAGTATTGGGAGCCTACATCTACAAAATCCATTCCAAACATTACACTGGATGGCATTACCATTCCGTAGTTTTTACGAGAAGAATAGAAAAATGCTTTCAAAAAACCAGCTTTAGAATCTTAAAATTTATGGACGGAAAAAATGGCTATCTAACATATCTTCTCCAAACCGACTAGACACTGTCTCGATGTCGTTAACATAGGTGCAAATTCCGAGAATTTAAACCGATGTCTAAATCTAACCCCTCTCACTATTTCATTTTAGCTTTCAAACGATAGTACAAAGTGAAAGAGAATTTTTTATTGCATAATAAAGAGAGAAATGAGTGATGGAAGCAAGTTTACTAGTGTCACGCAATTATTACTAAGGGTAGCTACATTCTACTCTATTGCACAAGTAATTGAATAGGAAGTTGAAATCTATATATAAAGGGGGCTATACCTTTTCACAGCTCAACAATCAACCAAACAATCCTAAGACTCTACGAACTTGCCATCTTTATAGAAAAGCTTCCCATCTGCATAAATCTCTTCGCCTTTATGCATATCCTTCAAAATATCCCAATGCAAAGCAGACTTATTCAAACCGCCAGTAGCAGGAACAGGATTAAACCCCAACGCCATATGCAATGTTCCACCCATCTTCTCATCAAACAACATATTCTTTGTAAATCGCCTAATCCCATAATTCGTCCCAATCGCAAATTCCCCAATTCGCTCCGCGCCATCAATCTTTAACAACTGCTGCAGCAACTCATTACCTTTACCTGCAGAAGCCTTCACAACCCTACCCTTCTTAAAAACAAGCCTAATATCCTCAACCTCCCGTCCCATAAAAATCCCCGGAAACGTAAACCGTATCTCTCCATTCGCTGAATCCTCAAGAGGCGCCGTAAAAACTTCTCCATCCGGCATATTCTTCTCGCCACAACAATTAATCCACTTCCGCCCCTTCACATTAAACCGCAAATCAGTATCCTCACCAACAACCCGAACCTCACTCACTCTATCCAAAAACTTGCAAATCTTCTCCTGCTCATCTCTAACCCGTTTCCACTCTGCAATCGGGTCATCCCTATCCACCAAACAAGCACCATAAACAAAATCCTCATACTCCTCCAAAGCCATCTCTGCCTCCTGCGCCTGTGCATTAACCGGAAACGGCAAACCAGTCCACCTATACTTCCCCTCCGTTTCACGCTTATACAAAATCTCCGAAATCTCCCTTCTAGCAGCACTCCGCATCCTAATCTTAGCAGGATCAATGCCCGTCAACTTCTTCGGATTCGGCTCACAAAAAATCCCAATCATCACATCGAAATTCTCAGCAGCAAACCGCTCAAAAGGCGAAACAAAAGTCAACTGATGCTCTTTGCCATACTTGAAAAACGTGTAAGCAGTATCCAAACTCGCCATAATCTGCGGATAAGCATCACTCAACAAACATTCACGATAAATCTCATGCATCAACGGAAACGCCAAATCACTCCCATTAATCAAAACCTTCTCCTTCGGCTTCACATCAACACTGTAATGAATGCATAACTTCGCCAATTTTACAACTCTTTCATCAACCAACCAAACACACCGCCCTTAAAGAAATCAAACAGAAATGCAAAACCCACTTAAAGCCTTGCCGATATCAAACAATGTATTTATCCGCCTTCTCAAAATCCCTAACAATCTCCATAACCCGTCTCCGAACATTAACACCTTCCAAAGGGATGCCCCTAAGCAAAACCCACGGGCTCTTACTTGCAACAACCGTCACAACATAATCCTCACCAAAACACTTCCTCGCAACTCTATACACCAAACGCCTAACCTCAACTTCAGAATATTCCCCCAACGCATGCAAATACTCATGCAAAAGCAAATTAAAAACCAAAGCATTCACAACCCGCCTCGACTTAACAGCCGCCTCAACAATCTCCACTAAAGTTCTATTCAAAACAATGTTATTCGTCCCAACTGAATGATAAGCACCCAGCTGCAAAGGCAAATCATCCAGAAAAAGCATCATCCCACCTCTACGCTTATGCAGAGAAAACTCCACACAATCTCTCACAACATCCCAAACTTCTCCATAACTCTTAGCATTTTCCAAACGATTCCTAAACCTGTCAAAAACCGAAGACTCACCCTCGTTCATCTCAGCATCACCACACAACTTCCAATTTTCCCCACAGCCCTATATAAGCATAGAAAACCACACCAAAACAAATAAAACCCCCAATCCAAAACAATTAGTTACCAAAAGGAGCAAAACAAAATGGCAAGCATAATTCTCGTCAGAGACGTCATGTCCAAAGACGTCCGTGTCGTCCGCCCAGACACAACTGTCAAAGAAGTTGTCGCTACAATGAACAAATTCAACATCGGCTCAATAATAGTCACTCAAGCAGACAGACCAGTAGGCATCATAACAGAACGCGACATCCTCAGAAGATTGGTAGAACAATGCTTAGCGCCAGAAACCCTAACTGCAAGACAAATCATGACCAGCCCAGTCACAACAATAAATGAGAACACCACGATAGAAGAAGCCGCAAAACTCATGGCTAAAAAAAGAATCAAACGTCTCCCAGTCACAAACAACAATAAACTCGTCGGCATCGTAACCTTCACAGACATCGTAACCAAAGTTCCAACCCTACTCTCAATCTTGGAAGAATTGGTAAGACCACACCGCCGCGCATACTAAACCAAAATATAATCCTTCTTTCTACCCTCTGAAAAGTTCCTGTACAAACTTCCCTTCTTTCATAACCAATTTTCCGTTAACAGTTACGGTGGGACATTCCACTAAGAAATCCCAGTGGATACTGCTCTCGTTTTTACCACCCAACCAAGTGTTCTGACCAATCGCAACATGACACGTACCATACGCTTTCTCCGTTGCAAGAAGCATATCACCACACGGATTCGTGCCAAAAGCAAACTCCGCAATACAATAGGGGTTTCCAGTTGCCTTTTCAAGCCGCGACCTCAAAAACTCAATTCCCTTCTCGGCAGATACAACCGCCTTTTCTCTGCCTCTAAAATCTATACGAATGCCCGTGGCAATGCTTCCCGGCAAGTCTTTCGGACACAAAACACCATAGGCGCTTTCTTCTATTGGCGCCACAAAAACTTCTCCAACCGGCAAATTATGAACATACTGGACTATGGGAATTGATGGCGGTGAAGGTTTCCCGTCATCATTAATCCAATATCGATTTTCAGTATGAAATCTTAAATCCGTGCCTCTGGGACAAGTTAAGTGAATTTCACCTCCCTTTTTCATAAAATCAATCAGCCGCTGTCCCAAAGCGGTTAAAGCATCATAGTCTATATCTAAAGAAGCGAGGAACATTTCCCGCGTTTCTTCATAGGTTTTTCCCAAAGCTTGCGCTTGTTGCAGGTTCGGGTCTAAAAATGCCACAAGATGGGTCTTCTTTTTTAGGCACAGTTGAAGAAGATTATCAAAAGACCATTTTGAAACTTTCTGAATTTCCAATAGTCGCTTCTGTGTTTCTGACTTCTGAAAAACTGACGTGTCAAATCTGCTTCCTCTCATCCAAATAAGCCAATCTGCAACATCAACAATCGCTTCTGGGATTCTAGGCATTTTTGCAAAAGCATCTATTGGAGCTTCTAGAAGCTTAGTATTCGATATGTAATCTCCTTCACTCTGAACTAATGTTTCGATTCCTCTAGCTTCGCATTCAGCAGCAAACGCATAAGCAAGGTCTAAATTTTCGACGCCAGCGTAAAAAACCGCAATTTCATCCCTTTTTATCGGAAGCGCATTATCTATAACTTTTTTGGCAATTGCTCTTAGACGCTTTGAAACATGAAACATGTTGTTCCTCGTCCTTTTACTTTTAAAAATCTGGTTTGACTTTTCCCAGTTTTTTGCACAGACACGCTTTTATGAAGCCGTAATATTCGGGTTCTGGTTTCACTGGGCGGCTTTTGAATTCTCCGTGAAATTGTGACGCAAAAAAGAAGAAGTGATTTGGCAATTCCAGGATTTCCATTCTTTTTCCATCTGTGCTTTTTCCAGAAAAAACTAATCCATTTTTTTCGAGTTTATCCAGATAGTCCAAGTTGACCTCGAATCTGTGTCTGTGGCGTTCGTAGATTTCCTCATTTTTGTAAAGCCTATGTGCTAGTGTGTTTGGTTTTATGATTATTTTGTGGGCGCCTAACCGCATTGTAGCCCCTTTAATTTCTATTCCGCGCTGTTCTGGCATGAGGTCGATTACTGGGTTAGGCGTTTCTGGGTTTATTTCTGTGCTGTTTGCATCTTTCAAGCCGCACACGTTACGTGCAAATTCTATCACCGCCAACTGGAAACCGTAACATATTCCAAGAAAGGGTATGTCGTTTTCTCTTGCGTATCTGATTGCCATTATTTTTCCTTCAGTTCCTCTTGGACCAAAACCGTAGGGTACGAATATTCCGTCAAAGTTCTTCAAGATTTCCATTTCTTTTGGATTTTGTTCAAATTTTTCGGCTTCTATGTAATTGATGCAGACTTTTGTCTTGCAAGCTGCGCCTCCATGTCGCAGCGCCTCATTCATGCTTACATAACTATCTGTTAAGCCAGCATACTTGCCGACTAGCGCAATTTTGACTTCATGTTCAGGGTTTAATATAGCGTCAACAAACTTTTTCCATTCTTTAAAATCTTGCAATCGCCCTGAAAAACCTAGTCTTTTACAGATGAAATCGCCCATTCCTTGCTCGTCCAAAATGAGTGGAACCTGGTAGACTGATTCGACATTGTAGGAGCAGAAAACCGCGTTTTCCGGGATTGTTCCAAAAAGAGCTATTTTCCTTAACGATTCAGAGTCTATCATTTCCCGGCTTCTTGCAACAATGGTGTCAGGTTGGATACCGATACGCCGTAACTCGTTGACGCTGTGTTGTAAAGGTTTTGTTTTCATTTCTTTTGTAACATCTAAAACTGGAACAAGTGCAACATGCACGTACAAAGTGTTTTCGTAGCCTTCTTCTAAGCGCATCTGACGGATGGCTTCCAAAAATGGTAAGCCCTCAATGTCGCCTACTGTTCCACCGACTTCCGTCAAAACAACATCTACATCTGAAGCCTTGGCAACTGCTCGGATTCGATGTTTGATTTCGTTTGTTACATGTGGTACGATTTGAACGCATCTTCCTAGAAAGTCACCGCGTCGTTCTTTCTCAATGACTGCTCTATACACCAAACCTGTGGTAAGGTTGTTTTCTTTTCGTAAGTTTAAATCAAGAAAGCGCTCGTACCAGCCCAAATCCAAGTCTGTTTCGCCGCCATCGTCAGTTACGTAAACTTCGCCGTGCATGTATGGATTCATTGTTCCAGCGTCAACATTCACGTAAGGGTCGATTTTTATGACGGTTACTTTTAAGCCTCGCGCCTGCAGCATTTTTCCAATCGAAGAAGTTACAATACCCTTGCCAACTGAACTTAGCACGCCGCCTGTGATAAAAATGTACTTAACCATGATTTTGCCTCTGCAATAACAGATGCATACACTCGCATCTGCATTTAAATTTATTCCAGAAGCTTCTTTGTTAAAACAAGCAGAACACTTATGACCGCTGCTGCATCAAAACATTCGCCTTTTAAGATTCTCTGAAGCAGCGAATCAAAATCAACCATTTCGATTTCAGCTATTTCAGTGGCATCAAAATGCTCATTTTTTCGTTTTACCTTTGCAAAGAATACTTCCACGACTGCTTGACTTCTTGGACCGCGAGTGAATCTACCAATCCACTCAAGTTTTTCAGCAGTAAAACCAGTTTCTTCTTCAAGTTCTCTCAGAGCGGCTTGTGAAGGCGTTTCACCATTTTCTATGGCGCCTCCAGGGACATCGTAAACAATTCTTCTGAAAGGATGACGATATTGCTTCGTCAAAATCATCTTTTTATCTTCTGTGAAAGCCGCGATTATGACGGTTCCTTTGCTTTTGAAGTAAACGTATTCATAAGTTGTTCCGTCAGCAAACTTTACGTTATCTTCTAAGATTGTTATGCCATGTTTATTGTAGATAGGCTTTGATGCTAAGAGCTTTACTGAAGAAAATTTTCTACTCAAATGGTTTACTTCCCCCTCTTAATATACCTTTAATGTTTGAAACAGTATATTTTTGAGTATCTCTTATTAGAGTTTGTTTAGGGAAGAGAGTAGCTTGAAAAGAAGCCCAAGCGTGGTCTATTGGCTTGGAAATAATCTGTACCTAAACATAACCAATAGATGCTCTAACAACTGTTATTTCTGCATAAGACGATTTAAACAAGGTGTTGGTGGCTTTAACCTTAAACTATCAAGAGACCCGTCTACACATGAAGTGATAGAAGAACTTCAAAAAGTTTTGAATCTGAAAAATTGGCGTGAAATGGTGTTCTGCGGTTTTGGCGAGCCCTTGGAAAGGCTGGATTGTCTTTTAGAAGTTGCGCATTGGATACGGAAGTATTATGGAAAGCCAATAAGCATCCGAGTGGACACGAACGGTCAAGGTCTTTTGCTCAACAGAAACAGAGAAATTATCACAGAATTAAAGGCTGCCGGTGTGGATAAATTAAGCGTTAGCCTAAATGCTCACGACAAAGAAACATATAATCAAGTTTGCAGACCAAAATCTGAAAGTGCTTTTGACAGTGTATTGGCGTTTATTGAAGAAGCTAAAGGAAAATTTGATGTTGAAGTTACAGCGGTGAATATTCCCGAAGTTGACCTTTCGAAAGTTGCTAAGATTGCTCAACAAATAGGCGTGAAATTTCGAGCAAGAGAGTACATTCCAGGTTTCTGGTGAATTTTACCTCTCATCGGTTTTCTGCTTGGTTTATAATCGAAGTTATTTGTTCTTTTTTGAGGGGCAGACCGTGAAAGTATTTTCCTCGAAGTTTCAAATCTTTGAGAAAAGTTTCTTTCATTAACAATGGATTTTCGAATTCTTTAACATAAGTGAATTCTATTGCCTTCTTCCAACCGTGTTTTTCGCATTCAAGTTTTTCTTCTTCAGAAAGCTCATCAATAAAGTATAGGTTTCCTATTTCTCCATAACCTACAACAGCATCGCCTTTGCTGGTCTTATGCATGAAAAGTATGGTTTGCCCTGATTTCCATTTTCTGCGAGCGCTGGTGTAGTAAATTGCCATATTGAAGACTTGCTCGACCCACTGTTTGGTAGCGATTCTTAAAATGTAGCCGTCAGCTTCAACCATTAGAGACTCCATTGTTACTGTTTTATGGGTTTATGGCTATTTTAATTTCGGTCTTCGATGTGGACAGTATGTTAAATGCTTCCTTGATATCGTCTAATTTCATTTTCCTTGTTATCAATGATCTTACATCAATTGTTCTGGACGCAATCAAGTTGAGGGCTTTTCTAAAATGCAAAGGAGTAGTATGAAACGCACCCATAACCGTCACTTCTCCGTAATGCAGCATTTCCGCGTTAACTTTTACTTCCGTTCCCGGTGGACAACCGCCAAATTCTAAAACTGTTCCACCTTTCCTGACAAGTTTAAGGGCTTGCTCCCATGTGGCTGGCAATCCTATGGCTTCGATTACCACATCCGCTCCATAACCGCGAGTAAGTTTGCGAACAATTTCAACAACATCTGTTTTTCCAGCGTTAACTGTTTCGTCAGCGCCCAGTTTTTCCGCAAAGCCCAACCTTTCCTCCACAAGATCAATCATTATCGCTTTTTCTACGCCCATTTTCTTAACCGTCAGCAAATGCAGCAGTCCAATTGGTCCAGCGCCTATTATCGCCACAGAATCACCCAGCTTAACATCCGCCTCTTCAATACCATGCAAAACGCATGCCAAAGGCTCAGTGATGGCTGCTTCTTCAAAAGAAACATGCTCTGGAATTTCTTGCATGTTCACTAAAACCATGCGAGCCGGAACCTTAATGTACTCTGCATAAGCGCCCCAAAGCCAAATCATATTCTCACAAAGATTATACTTGCCTTTCTGGCACATTGTGCAATGCAGACACGGCGCACTGTTACCAGCACGAACACGCATTCCTTTTGTCGGCCATTCCAAGCCTTCTCCCACTTCAACGACTTCACCAGCCCATTCATGACCAAAAATTGTTGGAAGTTTTATGACTTTTTCAACGTAACCGCGCTGGAATATTTTTATGTCTGTGCCGCAAGTTGTTGCCGCTTTCACTTTGACGAGAACTTCACCAGCTTCCGTTTTAGGCTTTTCAGCTTCCTCTACTCTGAGGTCTTTTACTCCGTAAAGCATGGCTGCTTTCATTTTCATCCCTCATTTAAGACGATAACTTTCAAGCTTTCTTTGTTTTTTAAAGCTGTTTCAAAGGCTTTTGCTGCGTCTTTAAGCGGAAAACGGTGAGTTATTAATTCTTTCACCTTTATTTTCCTTGCTTTAATTAATTTCAATGCTTCTCTTGTTTCTAGGTGTGAGGTTGAATAGGACGGGATTATTTGGATTTCAGAGAAAAACAGTTCTTTGGGGCTTACCTGTAAGTATTTTCCCGGGTCGGTGGGAGCAAAAACGCAGAGCTTTCCGCCCTTTCGGATGACGCCTAAACCAGCTTTGTAGGCTTCCAAGCTTGGCGCAGTGACTACAGCCACATCCACACCTCTTCCCTCAGTTTCAGCCTTAACAATGTCAGTCAAATTTTCCTTTTCTGAGTTAACCACGATGTCTGCCCCAAATTTTTTCGCTACTTTTAAGCGGTAATCAATTAAATCGCTTACAATCGTTTTTGTAGCTCCAAAAATTTTCGCTAAGACCGTGTGAATTATTCCAGTTGCCCCAGCGCCAATTACCGCCACAGAATCGCCTTTCTGAAGATTACATTTCTTTAGAGCTCTCATGCAGCAGCCGATGGGTTCAATTAACGTTGCTTCTTCAAACGACATTTCTTCTGGAATTTTTAACGTGTCTATCTGCAAGTTAGGCGCTGGAACTTTGAAGTATTCTGCTAATCCGCCGGGTTTAATGTTTGTATTGTGGAATTGGTCGCATAATGTGTAATCGCCGTGTTTACAGTAATGACAGGACAAGCAAGCTACATGATGGTGAACAAAAACTCTGTCACCAGCATCAAAATTCCTAACCTTCTTTCCTTTCTTTGCAATTACGCCAGCGGGTTCATGCCCGAGAACAAGTGGAGCGCGAGTTTTCAAATACCATTCCATAAGGTCTGAACCGCATATTCCACAAGCCTTCATCTTCACCAAAACTTCGTCTTCCCGTATTTTTGGCGTGGGCATTTCCTCTATTCTTATATCTCGTTGACTGTAGTACATGGCAGCCTTCATTTTGGTTCACTCGTCTTTCTATTACCGAACACTTAAGACTTTCCAAAATACGCTTTAGCATGCAAAAATGTCAATTCAAAAACTTAAGCAATAGACAATTTCAATTTTTATGCAAAAAACAAACATTGCTGAGTAAAAAGTTTTTATAAAAGGAAAACAAGTGATTTTCCATGAAAGCTGAGAAAATTGAGAAAATTTCCGGATACGCTTTCCTTATAATCGGATTAATCTTCATAATCCTCCCAGCGGTGCTGGCGCTTGTAATGTTTTTGAGTGGTTGGCAAATTCCACAGTTTATTCCTATTCAACCTGGAGAAACAGATAGTTACGTCCGCGCATTTACAATTTTCAGTAACGCTTGTTTAGTATTCTTTATCTTTGTCATAATGGTTTGGGCAGGCTCCATACTTTCCAGTCGCGGAGTAACGCTGATAAAAGATGTAAAATTGAAACTTGTCAAGAAAAGCTTACGTGAAGTTGAGGAGACTGCCGAAAAAGTGGAAAGTGAAGAATCTTAGCCTTTTCAGCTTTCTAACTCTGAAGCTTTTTCGATTGCCTCTTTTATTTTTCGCAGAAATTCGGAGGCTGGCGCGCCATCAACGATTCTGTGGTCATACGAAAGACTTAGCATCATTCTCGGCTTGACCTCAACCTTTCCATTAATCACAACAGGTTTTTCCATTATCTTTCCTACGCCAAGTATGGCTGCTTCTGGCGGATTAATTATTGGTGTGAAAAATTCAACGTCATACATGCCGAGGTTTGTAATTGTGAACGTGCCACCCGTTAGCTCTTCTTTGGATAGTTTTCCTTGTCTGGCTTTTTCCGTTAACCCTTTTATGGCGGTATCAATTTCTCGTAAAGACTTCTTGTCGGCATGATGGATGACTGGAACAACTAAGCCATACTCAGTTGCAGTGGCAACGCCCAAGTTTACATCTTCAAAAACTCTTATTTGATTTCCATCTAACGTTGAATTTAACAATGGATGTTCAACTAATGCTTTTGCCACAGCTTTTGCAATAATCGTTGTATAGGATACTTGAAGTCTATTATGCAATTCTTTAGCTTCAGAAACATCAACCTCCATTACTACTGTACTGTGCGGAGCTGTTTTGAAGCTTGTTGAAACCCTCTCAGCGGATGTTTTTCTGAAACCACTTAATGAAATTATTTGCTTAACTTTTGGCAAAACTCCTCGACTTTCTTCTAAAAATCTTTCAACGTCCTCTTCAACCACCCTCCCTTCCGGTCCGCTGCCCTTAACAAGCGATAAATTTACTCCATGCTCTCTTGCTAAACGTTTTGCAGCCGGCGAAGCCAAAACCTTCTCTTCTACTTTCCCAGCGGCTTGAGGTATTTCTGCGGGGACTTGCTCCTCAGAAAACGCTTCATCTGGACCTGTTATTACAGCTAGAACAGCACCAACTGGAGCATCAACACCTTCTTCTACCAAAATCTTCCGCAACACTCCAGAGGCAGGCGATTCCAAGTCATACGTGGCTTTTTCAGAAATTATCTCAACTATCGGTTCGCCTTTCTCCACGGCTTCTCCCTCTTTCTTGTACCACTTGCCCACGGTGCCTTCTTTCATTGTTAAACTAAGTTTTGGCATTACAACCTTCGTAACCATTCTTAGACAACCTCTTTAACCGCCTTAATTATTGCCTTTTCATCAGGAACCACGTATTGCTCCAATGGTGGACTAAACGGGATTGGCGTGTCTGGTTCTGCCACCCTTTTTATTGGAGCATCTAAATAATCCAAGGCTTCTTCAGCTACTACAGCCGCAATTTCGGCGCTGACCCCCGCGGTTTTGCAGTCTTCGCTTACTATGATTATTCTTCCAGTTTTCTTGACTGACTTTATTATTGTCTGTTTATCCAGTGGTGTTAGTGTTCTTGGGTCAACAACTTCCACACTTATGCCTTCTGCCTCAAGCATTTCTGCCGCCTTCAAGGCTTTGTGAACCATGTATAAGGTAGCTACTACCGTCACGTCAGCTCCTTCCCTCTTCACGTCCGCTATTCCAAAAGTAACCGTGTATTCTTCTTCTGGGACTTCTCCTTGGATTGGATACAAAAGTTTGTGTTCACAAAAGAAAACTGGATTGTCGCCACGTATGGCTGATTTTAAAAGCCCTTTCGCGTCATAGGGCGTGGAAGGCACAGCCACATACAAGCCGGGAACATGCATAAACCAAGCTTCCAAACTTTGTGAGTGATGAGATGCAATGTTTACCCCAGCTCCAAAAGGTGTTCTAATAACAAGGGGACAGTTTATTTGACCACCGAACATGTATCGTATTTTTGCTGCTTGATTTGCGATTTGGTCCATCGCCAAGGCGGTTAAGTCTCCAAACATTATTTCTGCAACTGGACGCATACCTGTTATCGCAGCGCCCACAGCCGTGCCGATTATGGCATTTTCGGATATAGGTGTGTCGCGGACTCTTTCATCTCCAAACTCTTCCGCCAAACCTTCAGTTACTTTGAAAGCGCCTCCCCAGAACCTGCCAATATCTTCACCTAACAGAAAAACCGTTGGGTCTCGACGCATCTCCTCTTTTAAGGCTTCTCTTAAGGCTTCTTTATACGTTATTTTTCTCATACCTTTCTCTCTCCAAACTTAAGCGTAAACATCCTCCAACGCTTCTTCCGGCTCTGGAAACGGACTTTCTATAGCGAACTTGACTGCTTCTTCAATTTCAACCGAAACTTCCCTTTCAATGTGCTGAATTTCAGCTTTATTCAATATCCTTGCATGTATGAGTTTTTCTTTGAAACGTTTAATCGGGTCCTTTGCTAACCATTCTTCAACTTCTTCTTTAGGTCTATACCTTGCTGGGTCAACACGCGAATGCCCCTTATGCCTGTAAGTTTTGCATTCGATTAGTGTTGGGCCTTCGCCTTTTCTGGCTCTTTCAACAGCCTTCTCTGCGGCTTCGTAGACTGCAAAAACATCGTTGCCATCTACAACACCGCCTGGAATGCCATAAGCTACTGCTCTATCGGCTATATTTTCTATGTTCATAACTATTGATTGGCGTGTCCCCATAGCATAGAGGTTGTTTTCGCAGACGAATATTACCGGCAGTTTCCATATTGACGCCATGTTTATGCCTTCATGAAATGTGCCTTGATTTGAAGCACCTTCCCCAAAGAAACATGCTACAACTTGGTCTGTCCGTCTAAGTTTTATTGATAAACCTGCACCCACCGCTATGGGTATTCCAGCTCCGACGACTGCAGTTGCGCCTAACATGCCTATGCTGAAGTCTGCTATGTGCATTGAACCGCCTTTACCTTTGCAGTAGCCTGTTTTTTTACCTAAAATCTCAGCCATTGTCCGCTTTAAATCGGCGCCTTTTGCTATGCAGTGTCCATGTCCTCTATGCGTACTCGTAATATAGTCATCTTGTCGGAGGTTGCTGCAAACACCAACCGCCACTGCTTCCTCTCCAGCGTAAAGATGAATCGTGCCTGGAACAAGATTTTGAGCGTAAAGTTCGAAAACTTTCTCTTCAAAAAAACGAATCTCAAGCATCTTTCTAAGCATTTCAACATGTTTTTCTTTTGACAGATTTAACATAAACTTTTTTCCCTCAGCGCATTTGGTGACTTATACTTTTTCATGCTTTTATATTATTTGATGATGAAAGCACAAACCATATAGAATTAATTATTGTAGTATTCTGTAAAGGAATCCCAATGCAGAAGTCCTACTCAAGAGTGTTAGGCATAGTTGGAAAACCAAACACTGGCAAATCCACTTTCTTTTGTGCTGCAACCTTAGCGCCCGCTGAAATTGCAAACTACCCCTTCACAACGATAAAGCCGAACAGAGGCGTCGGCTATGTGCGGACTCCATGCGTCCATGAAGAATTTAATGCTAAAGACAACCCTGTCAACTCGCTATGCTTGGACGGCATAAGGCTTATTCCCATAGAGTTCATTGACTGTGCAGGTCTTGTTCCAGACGCTTGGAAAGGAAGAGGCCTAGGCAATCAGTTTCTGGACGAAATCAGAAAAGCAGACGCTCTAATCCACATTGTTGACGCTTCCGGCGGAACAGACTGCGAAGGAAGACTATGCAAGGCTGGAGAACATGACCCAGTGGAGGATGTTCGTTTCTTAGAACATGAAATAACCATGTGGATGGCAAACATACTAAAACGCGACTGGCCTAAAATCGCTAGAACATCAGAATCTGAAACAAAAGACCTTTTCTCAATGCTGGAAGAACGACTAAGCGGTTTAGCAATAAGAAGAAGCCACATATTTGAAGCAGCCAGAAGGACAGGGCTGAACGCTGAAAAACCCACGGCTTGGAGTGAAGAAGACTTCCTAAAATTTGTGGATATGCTGAGGCAAATTGCCAAACCCATGCTAATTGCAGCAAACAAAATAGATGTGCCTACTGCAGAAGAAAACTTGGAACGACTCAAAAAACTAAACTATATAGTTGTTCCTTGTTGCGCAGAAGCGGAGCTTGCATTAAGAAGAGGAGCGGAAAAACAATTAATAGATTACAGACCAGGAGATTGCAACTTCAAAATAATCAAGCCGGAAAAATTAACAGAGAGCCAAATTAAAGCGTTGGAAACGATCAGAGAGAAGATTCTTCTTAAGAATGGTTCGACAGGCGTTCAAGACGCAATAAACACAGCTTTCTTCAAACTCTTAAATATGATTACAGTTTACCCAGTAGAGGATTTGGAGCACCTAGCAGATCATAATGGAAGAGTTCTACCCGACGCTTACCTTGTACCCTATGGCACGTCTGCGCGCCAACTTGCCTACATTATTCACACGGAACTTGGAGAAGGCTTCATCTACGCAGTTGAAGCACGAGAGAAAAAACGCGTCGGAGAGAACTACATACTCAAAGACAGAGATGTCATATCTATTGTGAGCGCAAAGAAAAGAGCTTAATTTTTCTTTTCAAGCGCCAAAACGTCTTTTACGTTTTTGAAAGGTTCTAATTGCGCGCAAAAGGTCGATTAGACGAAAATCAGGCCAGTACACATCTAAGAAGCAAAGTTCGCTGTAAGCGGATTGCCACAGCAAAAATCCACTTAGCCTTTCTTCGCCTGATGTTCTAATTATCAAGTCTGGGTCTTGTTTAGGCATATAGGAAGTATACAAGTACTGCTCAAAAAGTTGCTCGTCAACTTTTTTAGGGTCTATTTCGCCTTCTTGTACCTTCTCAGCAATTTTTCTCGCGGCATCAACAATTTCCGCTCTTCCTCCGTAAGCAAAAGCGATGTTTAAGAAATGCTGGTCATAATCTTTTGTAGCCTTTTCCACATCAATTATTAATTTCTGCAGGCTCTCCGGCAACAGATTTATCCTACCAATCACTTTTACGCGTACTTTGTTTTTGTGTATGCGCTCGTCTGTGAGAATTTTTCGAAATTCCTCTTCTGCAATGCGCATTATTTCTTCAACTTCATTTTCTGGCCTAACGAAATTCTCTGTCGAGAATGCATACAGCGTTATCGATTTGACGTGAAGCTTCTGGCACCAGTCAATTAAATCTTCAACTTTTTTTGCTCCTTCTTCATGTCCAAGCCATGGGTCAAGAGCTTTCCCAGAAGCCCATCTTCTGTTTCCATCCAAGATTATCGCTATATGCTCTAGTTTTCCACCATTCTTAACTTGATGCCAGAGCCACTTTTCGTAGAGTTTGTATGCTCCAATGACTGAGAGTAAGGTTTTAAACATCATTTGCACCTTGCATTTCGAAGGGCACTAGCGCATGGGCAGTTATTCCCACGTTCTAGGGGTAAAACTTTAATGGTTTCAATTAAAACTTGCTCTAGCTTAAGCATAAGTGGTTCACAGATTTCATGAACTTCGTGTGTAGTCAACTTTTCTTGCATGCCAGCAGCCATATTTGAAACGTAACAAAAACCCGCATAACACATTTCCAGCTCGCGTGCAAGCACAGCCTCAGGTATTTCCGTCATCCCCACAACATCGCAGCCTAAACGTCTAAACATCTCAATTTCTGCTGGAGTTTCAAAGCGAGGCCCTTCAGTGCACACCAACACAGCCTTATCCCATGTTTTTAATCCAGTTTTTCTTGCGTTTTCAACCAAAATTTTGCGAATTTCTGGACAATATGGTTGAGAAACATCAATGTGGGTGACTGGGGCTTCATCGTAAAAGGTTGTAGAACGCAATTTCGTGAAATCGATAAAATCGTGAGGGATAACAATGTCGCCGGGTTTGAAATCACGGTTTATCGCGCCTACAGCGTTTATGGCTATTATTCGCGTCACACCAACTTTATGTAAAGCATAAACATTCGCCTTATAGTTTATTTTGTGTGGCGGAATCAAGTGCTTCGGACCGTGTCTCGAAAGAAAAACAACTTTTTTGCTCTCCACGCTTCCGATAGATAGCGGCGGAGCTATTCCGTAAGGTGTTCCAACGCGTAGCTGCTTAGCGTTTTTGAAAAAGCTTTCAAAGCCTGTTCCGCCGATGATGGCGAATTTAGCCTTCTCCAAGTTCTCCAACCTGTTCTTCCGTCTTCTCAAAAAATCCTCTTGCAGACCTGTGAACCACGAATACAACAAGAACCGAGGCTATACCTATCAAGATGCCGACAACGATGGAGAGAATCAACTTGTCGTATCCCAACTCTGGTCTGATTAGCACGGTTGCAGTTTCATCAAGAATTACTCTGGACCAAGCAACAGAAGCGATTAAGGCAGCATTGCGTAGTAATCTGCTGTCGCGCTCAAAATACCAACGTATGGCTCTTCCCAGTAACGTTACAGAAATCCCGACTATTATAAGGTCCATAGACCCTTTGATGAAGTATCCAGTTAGTTTTGGTAGAATGCTTAGCCAACCAGCCATGTCCACTGGTGCCGGCGTCTGCATTGCAACAAATGATGCAGCATTGGTCCATCCAAGGAAAATGCCAATGCCTATGCATAAGGCTCCGGCGACTGCAGTATAATTTGAAATTTGCACTGGGAGGGGCGGCGGCGAATATTCCTTTATCCATCGGTAAAAATTCTTTACTGTTTTGTCAATTCCGAAGCCTTTCACGAGGAGGAATAAGCTTACGACGAAAATGAAAGCTATCCAATAGTAATAGAGCAGATTGAAGAATGAGAGAATTCCCCATATTAGGATGAGCAATCCAGGTAAGCCTAATGCGATGCGGGAATATCGTGGGTTTTCCATAATCATTCTAAGATAACGCGTGAACAAGGCGGCTGTTTCCTCGATTGACTCGCTGTGTTTTATAACTATTCTCCTGACTGACGTAACCGGCACTCTAGACTCTATGAGCGGCAGAACTGCTTGGTCAGAATATCCGTCTGTAACCAAAATTACCTCATTTGCAGAGAAAGAATTCAAAAGTTCGCTTAGTTCAGCGACTATTTTTCGGTCGGCGCCGACCCCGCCAAGTTCAGAGCCAGCTATTGTTGCTATTTCAAAAGTTTCTTCGGGTTTATTTTCGCTTTTTAATCGGTCATATATGCTCACTGCCTCGAACATTGCATTTGCGTCTGGCTCTTCTGGGTCTTTTAGGGCTAATGCCACGGCGGCGTTAAGGTTTGCGTCTCTTCCAATAACTGGGGTTTTGACATTAGTTTTTATTCCTAAATCGCCGTCTCTGTCAACGCATAAAATAAGAATTCTTTTCTGCTGTTTTTCTTCAGCTTCTTCGGCTGCCATCTGAGTCTCTATTCTCCAATAGTTAATTAAGAGTATTTTACTTTAATCTTGTGCTTTCATTCCCTTTTCTGCTAGCAGTTGAAACTCTTCCCATGTTAATTTCTCGCCACGTCTAAGTTTTTCTCTTGCTTGGCTTTCAAGTTTTTCACGAAGAATTTCTTCTGTCTCCTTTTTTTCTTTTGCTTCTGTTTCTTGAATTTCCTCTTTTAGCCTTTTTATCTGGTTTGAAATCTCTGTCATTTGCTTGTGAAGGGGATTTGTCTTTTCTCTTGATTGTAAAAAGAGCTTGTGCATGTTATCAGCTTCCATTTTGATTTTTTTAGATTCTTCAATTTTCTCTAGCATCTTTTCGTGAAGCTTTTGGCTTCTTTGTGCAGTTTCCATTAGTTTTTCATGCCGAAGTTTGCCTTGGTCTCTGAGAGTTTTAATCTCAATTTGTAACTTCAAGATTTGTTGGCTCAACTGATTAAGTTTTTTATGGACACTTAGTTGAGTTTCTAGTTGTTTAACTTTTTCAACAAGTTCCTTTTCTTCTCGTAACTCTAATGATGTTGTTTGAATTTTCCACTCAAGGTCTTCAATTTCTTTTTGTAAAGTTTGAAAACTTTTGGGAGGTTTTTTTGGCGCTAAAGTCTTGATTTCTTCTTTTAGTCTCTTTATTTCCTCGATTTTTTCGTGGATTTCTTTTTTTGATGCTTCTCTTTGCTGTTTGAGCTCTTTTACTTCCGCATTTAGTTTGTCTCTTTCACCTTTTAATTCGGTTATCTCTGCGCGTGTTTTCTTAAACTGCGTGTTTAGTTTGTCTCTTTTTTCTGCCAAATCCTCTGCTTCTGCATCTAGCTTGCTTTTTTGTTCTTTTAATGCCAGAAACTTTTGAGTTAACTCTTGGATTTTCTGGGTTTTCTGCTGCTTTGACAACCGCTCTTCCTCTTGTCTGTCCATTCCTTGAATCTGTTTGATTAGCTTTACTAATTATTCAATGTTGAAAGATGTAGCTATGCTTTTAAACTGGCGTTTTTGTGGATTTTGCACATCTGAAAAGGTTTTTTTTCTGATCAAACTTTCATGTTTATTCGAGGATTATTCTTGCGTCTACTGTTTTTGCTCCCTTCTCGTAAACCATTATCGGGTTCAGGTCTAACTCTTTTATCTCTTGATGTTCCATTACAAGTTTTGACGTATTCAACAAGATTTTAACTATAGCGTCAATGTCCACTGGAGGCTGATTTCTATACCCTTTCAAAAGTGGATACGCCTTAACTTCTGTAATCATTTCTCGAGCTTCATCTTCAGTTATGGGCGCAACACGAAAAGTCACGTCTTTCAGAACTTCCACAAAAATTCCACCAAGTCCAAACATTATTGACGGCCCAAACTGTGAGTCTTTGATTGCGCCAACTATGACTTCTGTTGAAGGCGGAGCCATTTCCTGTACGAGTATGCCAGTAATTTTTGCTTTTGCCTTATGTTTTTTGACGTTTTGCAGGATTTGCTTGTAGGCGTTTCGAACTTCTTTTGCGTCTTTTAGGTTGACAATTACTCCGCCGACATCGGATTTATGAAGAATGTCTGGCGAAACAATCTTCAAAACCACCGGGTACCCTATTTTCTCTGCAAACTTAACAGCTTCCACCTCGTTTTTAGCCAATTCAAACCTTGTAACGGGAATCCCATATTCTATACAAACAGTTTTAGCCTCAGGCTCAAGTAAGAATTTTCTTCCTTCCTTGCGAACTCTTAGAATTAAGTTGGAAACTTTTGTCAATGTTTACAACCTCATAGCAATTTATCATGTATAGGTGTGACTTTTGTTTAAAATGATTTTGCCATGAATATCATTTTATGCAATGAATTTTATGGCGGAGGGTTAAAGGCATTTTGATAATACCACATGAAAGTTTCGCCGTTAGTGATAAGGTAGCTATCTACGCTTTCCCAAACTATCTCCCACGAGTTGCTTGTACTATTCCATACCCAATATGTCCATCCATAGGAATCTCCTTTGCTAACACCATTTATTGATGTTATTTCTGTTCCATATACGCCAACTTGATATACTATATTGGCAATCTGTTTTGTCACGTCAAAAAGTGTCATTCCAGTTAATGTCTTTGTGTTGTTGTGCCAAGTTCTTGTCGTGTTTCCATAATCTATACCTATGTTGACGTATATGAGTACGCCGCCTATTCTATTGTTTAAATCTATGTATCGAAGCCAGTAATACCCCGCTATGAGAGAGGCAATTAAAGCCCATAGAGCAAGTAGCATTGAAATGATGACCCATTTATTTTTTAGAAACGCCAATTTTTTCACCTCCAACAATTTTTACTATGGCACTGATTACTGGGATGCATCCTACTCCGAAGAAGAATGCATTGCTTATAACGTGGACAACTCCGAAGGGGACAAAACCCACAATTATTGCAAAAATAGGATTCCAGCCGACAACCCAACCGAAAACAATGTTTGTAATAATATCATAAATAAACGTTAAAAATACTCCAGCAACACCGAAAAAAATGTACAAACCAACTCCATTTTTGAGCTCATTAGGCTCACTTAATTTTAGGCTTTTCCTAACGAGGGATCCGCCAATGCCGTATATTGCCTCCGAGAACATGGTTGAAATCCATATTGGAAAAGAAAAACCGAGAGGATTCAAAGAACCATAAATTAACCATGAAAAGATTCCAATTAACGCTCCAACAAGGGGTCCGAAGCAAAAGCCTCCGACAAATACGATGAGATCCATGAATTTTACATTGTAAAGAGATATCATAGCGTAATTGGTGCTTATGGAAAGGGCGACGAGGATTATGATTATGGCTAATTTTCGTGACTTCATTGTATGGTTGGATTATCCATCCAAGTATAAAATTCTTTCCCTAACAGACGCTAAAACTGCTGCATTAAAAAGGCGTAAACCTTTGCGTCGTTAACTATATTTTGTATTTTTGCATATTCGTTTGGTTGGTGGGCTGTTTCGTCTATTGTGCTCCAGACCACTGCTGGAATATTTATTCTTCTGAAAAAGGCGGCGCATGTTCCTCCGCCGATTCCGCCTACCTTTGGCTCTACTTTTTTGATTTCTCTTATTGCATTTTTCAGCATAATTACTATTTTGGCATTTGCATCTGTCGGTTTTGGTGCAATGCTTTTCTGCAAGACTTCAATTTTTATTGTAGCCTTGGTTTTCTTTTCATATTCTTTCGCGAGTTTTTCAATTTCGTTTAGTATTTCTTCAGGGTTATAGTCTGGCAGAATTCTACAGTCAAAATAGGTTATGTCTTCTCCTGGAACGATGTTCACTGCGTCAACATTTTTCTCTTTTTTTGTCGGCTCAAATGTGCTTTCGGGCGGATGGAAATACTGGTTTTTAAGCGAGTATTTTTCGTGCAGCATTTTATCTACTGCCAAAGCGTATTCCATTCCTATGCGATGGGCGTTCAAGCCTTTATCGGGCATGCTGGCATGCGTCTGCTTTCCAATGGTGCGTACTCTAAACCATAAGGCGCTTTTTTCAGCTATTTCTATGAAGCTTCCATCTTCGTTTCCTCCGTCTGGCACAACAATTAGGTCGTCTTTTTTGAAAATTCCTTGTTTTGCTAGATGTTGAATACCGTATTTGCTTCCTTGCTCTTCATCCGCGACAAAAGCTAATGCTACTGTCCTTTCCGGATTAATGCCTAAATTTGTCAAGGCTTTGACAGCAAAGATTGACGCAACCATAGATTGTCCATTGTCTTCGCTACCACGTCCATAAACTCGTCCTCTGCTGATTATTGGTTCGAAAGGTTTCGCAATAGTCCAAAGGGAATCTTCTCCGGGTGGAACCACGTCTAGATGTGTTATTATCCAAAGTCGTTCAGATCTGTTTTCTCCGTAAGAGTATGCTACAATGTTTGGTCTCTTTTTTGAAGGAACACGGTTGTCTTCTACATCGAAGTGTTCTATTTTGTCAAAGTTCATGCTTTCCAATAATTGCATTAGTTTTTCAGCTTTCTTTGTTTCTCCTGCTCCGCCGTTTTCTGGAGCAATTGCAGGGATGCGGATAAGCTCAATTAAGGCTTTAACCATTTCATCTTTTTGTTTATCAATTTCAGAAAGAATGTTTGGATGCTGCATATTTTTCACGCCTTTAAGCCATTAGGTGAACTATCTGCCTGTCACCTTTAACATTTGCTGGCATAAAAAAGGGTTGTAGCTTAGCACAGTTTCTAGCTTAGTTGCTGCAAAGTTCTAAGTCGCTTTACTATGTTGGGGTGCGTAGAGAAGACTTCGACAATTCTGTCAACCGTCGTTATTTTCTGTGAAAGAATCTCTTGGACAAGTTTTTGTTCGCTAGAGCTTGACATTGTTGCTATTGCCATGGAATCTGTTTCTGCACGATCTGGGTCGGAGATGAACAGAGCTTTAAATGCATTAAGATGTTGTGTGTCATTCCTAATTCTTTTAATGTTTCTAGACGCGTGAACTATTTTTGCTAGACCTTCAGAAAGTTTTCTCGAGCCATCCTCAACAATTGACACGCTGTGTCTGTCAGCGTAGTATTCGCGCAGGCGGCTTAGATATAATATGAACATGTTTAGAATCCATGAGAAAGCCATGAATCCTAAGCCTAACGCGGCTCCGCCACTGTCATTCCTCTGTTTGCCATATCTTGACGAGAGTATAAGCGAAAAGCCTATGTAATAGAATAATGCAGGCAAAAGAGAAACAAACATCATTATCTGTACGTCTCTGTGCTTCAAATGTCCAAGCTCGTGCCCAATAACTGCTTCAACCTCTTCTGGCTCCAAAGTTTTTAAAAGACCGCTTGTGACAGCTACACGGTTTCCTGCTATAGGCGAGCCATAAGCAAACGCGTTTGGAATAGGAATCTGTGCAAGCATTAATCTAGGCTTTTTTATTCCACTTTTCTTACTTAGGTCTTCGACGGTTGCATGAAGTTTCGGATTTTCGCTTTCCGGTATCTCACGTGTACGGTAAAGTGCGTCGATTATGTATGGTGATATCAACCATTGAAGAATGTTAAAGGCAACAACCAAGACGCCTAAAGTGATAAGGTCAAAAAAGCCTGTTAGCGTTAGAACTACAGCAAAAACTAATGTGGATAGGCCGATTATCATAGCTAGAGTTCCGAAGATGGATAACCGAAGTTTCCAGATGCTCATTTTTTATCCCAATAATGTTCACGAAACATATACTCGCTTATATTTTTTGCTATGCAGAAATTGGTTTGTGTTCTAACAAAAGTTTGAAGAGTAAGGTTAATTTTAAATGATTAGTCTGTTAACAATTATTGTATGGATGTCCTTGTTGATGATATCGGAAGTTTTCCATTACCTCTCAACATAGACCGGAAAATGTTCGAAAGAGCTTATGCCCTTGCCAGAAAAGCAATAATAGAAGGAAAAAGCATAGAAAAAGACGATTTCTTGTTGAACAATTTTTATCGTATCGTGGTTGACTCATTTAAGAAAAAAATTGACACAGGCTTGGATGTTGTTAATTACCCACAACATTATGACATACATAAACAATTCGCAGATGTCATTCACGAATCTATGAACAAAGGCACATACATAGTTGAAGATAAACACGCAATAATACCAGAAGTGAAAGTAATTCAGAAGGTAGCTAAAGAGATCTGTGAAGAGAGAGGGAAAAAAATTTTATTACGCGTTTGCATCACAGGACCCTTGGAGCTGTATATTAGAGAACTTGGAACAACTCCATATAGAGATATACTTCTGATGTTTGCTGAAACAACGAGGCGATTTGCAAAAAACTCTATTTTAGATTCTAAATACGTCAAAACAGAAGTTGTATCAATTGACGAGCCAAGCTTCGGATTTCAAGACGTAGTTTCAGACAGAGAAACTGTTTTGGATGTTATGGAAAAAACTTTCGATTGCAAAGGAGCTACAAAACAGATTCATCTTCACTCTTCTTCAAGGATTGCAGACCTTTTGGAAGTAAAAAACCTTGACGTAGTATCATTAGAGTATGCTGCTTCTCCTAAAAACATTGAAGCAGTCTCAAAAAAAATGCTTGAAAAAGTGGACAAGCAGATAAGAATTGGCATATCACGAACAGATGTAGATTCAATTGTTGCTGAACTATTTGAAAGGGGCGTAACAAAACCACAGCCAGAACAATTGGTCGAAGATGAAGAAACAATAAGAAGAAGATTTACCGCAGCCAGAAACAAGTATGGAGACCGCATGACTTTTACAGGACCCGATTGCGGCTTGAGCGGTTGGCCAACACAGGAGGCAGCTCAATTGCTTTTAAAACGAACAGTGAACGCTGTGAAGAATCTTTAAGACTAGGCTTTGTTTAGCCAATTATAATGAAAAGTTTGATAAAGGATTTCAGTATTAATGTTATTTATGAAACAGGAAAATCTCGTAAAACTTCTTTTTGAGCTTATCAAAAATTCAAAGCGAAGTGACAGAGACTTAGCGAAAATCTTAGGCATTTCCCAACCTACTGTAACTAGACTAAGGAAAGTTTTGGAAAAAGAAGCTATAACTCAATATACAATAATTCCTAACCTTTGCTATCTAGGCTTTGATCTCTTAGTTTTCACTTTTGCCAAAACAAAAGAACTTGTTCATCCTTTATGGGATAAAGCGAAAGAATGGGCAAAACAGCAACCTAATGTTGTGTTTGTATGTACAGGTCAAGGAATGGATTCAGATGCGGTTATGATTTCAGTGCATAAGGATTATGCTGATTTTGTCAGATTCTATCATATTTTTAGAAGAGATTGGGGCAAGTATTTGGAAGATTTTAAGACGTTCATAATAAGTTTGAAGGGCAGTGTTCAATCGAAATCTTTCTCGTTCAATTATTTGGTTGACGCATACAAAAAAGAATCTGCCGAGTAACAATCTATTTTTTTCTTCTTTTTTTGTCTTTTTCTTTTAATGCATCAAATAACGCGTGGAAAATTGTGTAGCGCTCTGAATTTGCAGCAGAATGCTCGCCATTGTTATCTTTTCTATGTTTGTTTACCAACGCCTTCTCCGAAACAGTGGAATCTAGCACAATATATCAAGGATATTTCAGTTAATGACATATACCAAAGAAATAACACATAATATCAATTACACGTTTTACAGTTTTATTTTCCTCTAAATTCTGAACTAACTCGAAGCAACGACGCTAGTGCTACAATTTGTAACGTAAGAGTATAAAGAATAATCAGAATGATAGACACGTTCCAATCAGCAAACAAACCAAACACCGAGCCACTAATGACGAAGCCAACACCATACGCTGTGTTAAATATGCCGTATGCCGTGCCTCTCGAAGAAATTGATGTGAGTTCTGAAACTGCTGCACGATAAATTGACTCTTGCATTCCAAGCACCACGCCAAATATTATCGCGGCAACTATTATTGTAGACAATTCGACGCTAACTAAGGTAAGCAATGAAGGAAATACTGAAAGCATGAAAGGCGCAACTAGAGTTTTCACACCAAACTTATCATAGGCGTATCCTCCAACTAACGCAATTGGCGCGTCTACTCCTTGAATAACTAGATAAATTAAGGGAACAATCCATGTCTGTCCTGTTGGCTGTAAAATTTGTGTTGCTCTATATAGAATAAGCGTGTAAGATATTAGACCTGCAGTGTTTAAGAGAACCGCAAAAGTGTAAATATAGAAAGATTTTGTTAACCGTTCCTTCCTTCTCCCCTCTTGAGATTCAACAAGAACTGATTTTGAGCCTATTTTCTTGTAAGTATAAGTCAAAAACGCTAAAAGCATCAGAAAAGGTATGAAAAGAAGGCTAAGAGTGTAATTGTAATTGCTGCTGGTTAAAAACATCAAAATAGCTACTATTGCCGGTCCAAGCATACCACCTATCTGATCCAAAAACTCATGAATGCCGAAGGCTTTGCCAACTCCTACACCTTTGCTTACAATAGACAGCACTGTATCTCTTGAAGGTGACCTGAAAGCCTTTCCAAATCTCTCAAGCAAAACAAGTATTATGGCTACTTCTAAACCAAGGGGAAATCCCAAAAACGGAATTGAAACGATTAAGCCGTAACCTAAAAATATGAAAAACCAATAGGCACGAGTTGTATCTGCCAAAAATCCGCTAACAAGCCTAAAAGCGTAGCCTAAAAAATCGCCTAAACCACCCACAAAACTTACAGTGAACGCAGTGGCGCCTAAAAGTTCCAAGTAGCCTGGAACTATTCCTCTAGAACCTTCATAGACAATGTCGCCTAGCAAACTTACAATTCCGAGGAGAAGAATGCCCAAATAAGCATTTTTTCGATTATTCAAACTTGTTTCTTGTTGCATTTTACCGCCTAGTGAATGCTTCTTGTAGAGCTTTTACTTTCTTTATTGTGCGATGAAACGTTTTATTGCTTTTTCATGCTTTTCCAAGGATTTTCTGAAAGCTTCTGTTGCGTCTTTTTCAAGCCAGTTTAGATAGGCTAGGCTTACAACGATTACATCTGCTATGTCCACTTCAATATCTTTTCCAAATCGCCCCTCGGCAACGTATTTTTCTGCGACTTGACCTACCTGTTTGGCTAGAAGGGTTATGAAGAAACTAGACGTAAAAATCTCTTTTTTATGGGCTTCGTAGGAAATTTTCTTCACTTCTTTTTGGGCTTCTGATAACATTTTCACCAAACCTTTCTCTTTACTCTTAAAATGTTGAAGTATATAAGAATTAGAAGATGAAACAGTAAGCTTCTACTAGCTTTGGGTTCTAGCTTTATCCCATGCCTGCGTTATTTCCTTAACAAGTTGCGGATAAAGCGTGAAAATATCTTTCGGGTCTTCAACATAAATATAAAACATGTAATGTCTAGCAAAACTAGTTAACTTCGTTGATTGATATTCTGGCTTTCTAGGCAACCTTTCCGCATAACGTTCAATAACGGCATCCAAGACTTTTTCAAGTTTTTCTGTAGGCAAACTATGATCAAAAGTTAATTCAAATCCATAACAGAATAAATTTGACTCTTCCTTAAAGCGGAAATTTACAATGTCTCTATCCAAAATGCGTAAAGTGCTTATAGACGCCACGGTATTTGTTGGCGTCAAAATTTTTGCGTAGTTTAACGTTATTTCCTGCACTATTCCCTCAACCCCATTTATGCGAACGTAATCGCCTACGCGGAATGGTCGGGTAACCAGAATGAACAGACCGGCTATTAGGTTTCCAATTGTGCGTGTAGAAGCAAAACCAACTGCGGCGCCGCTCAAAGCTGAAAAGCTGACTATTACATCTGCCGGGACTCCTCCGACGTGCAGAAGCGCCACAATCGCTCCGACAAGTATTATGAGCCGCCCGGTTAAAACCAGCCCATTTCCAACTTCTGGAGGCATTTCAGTTCGCTTTATGACTCGCCTCAACCATCTAGTGATTACACGTTCTAAGATGGTCGCCACAGCCGCTATAACAATTACCCATATTATAGTAATCAAATATGGATACTCAGCAAAGATGTCGAAAGCCATCAGCTGTAAACTTCCTATCTCAATATGGAACAGTTAGACCGAAATCTAAACTTAAGTTTATCTGATTTTACGATTGAAAAATCAAAGAGAAAGATTTTGTTAGCGAAAGTTTTTATTGATGTTAGAAACTTACATTGGCATTACTTTAGAGGATGAAGTGCTATGGCTTTGCAGAAAGGAGATTTCATACTGATAGATTACACAGCCAAAGTTAAGGAAACTGGCGAAGTGTTCGACACAACCATCGAAGAAATAGCCAAAAAAGAGCGTTTATACAAAGAAGGCGAAATTTACGAGCCTAAACTTGTTGTCATAGGTGAAGGATGGGTTCTCAAAGCGCTAGACGAAAGCCTAGCAACAATGGAAGTTAACAAACCCGCGTCCGTGGAAATTCCGCCAGAAAAGGCTTTCGGAGCCAGAGATTCCGAAAAAGTCAAAAGAATATCCCTAAAACACTTGGCGGACAAAGGAATAACTCCCAGCCTTGGAATGCGCGTCGAACACGATGGAAAAATGGCTACCGTACGCGCGATAGGCGCTGGACGCGTTCTACTAGATTTTAACCCTCCTCTGGCTGGAAAAACACTCATTTACGATGTTACCGTCAAAAAGAAACTTGAAACGACGGAAGAAAGAATAACTGCGCTTGTCCACCGCCGAATACCAACCGTGGAAGAAGCCAAATTCAAATTTACAATTAAGGAAAAAGCGGTAAGCATAGAGATGCCTGAAGAAGCCTTCTATTTGGAGGGAATACAAGTGGCGAAAAGAGGCATAGCCATGGACATACAGAAATTCTTTCCAAAAATAACCGCCATCAAATTCACGGAAACCTTTAAAGCTGAACCTAAAACAGAAAAGAAAGCTTAGTTAAGAATTTACTTCAAATTTTGTTCTTTAACTAAATCTTTCGTTGCTTGCTTTACTGCCTCTTCACTGTTTAGTTTTGGCTTCCATCCTATGGATTTAAGCCTACTCACATCTAGCAGCATATTTTTTACGTCTCCTTTCCAGCCTCTCCCTCCATCAACACCACCTGTAAGCTTGAATTTTACATTTTTTAACCCCATTTCTTCTACAACTATTTGCGCTATGGTTTTTATGTTGATTTGGTCTTCTGATCCTAAATTGAAAATTTCGACGCGTTTTATTGCTTTTTCTAATCCTAACAGCATAGCCTCTATACAGTCAGTAATGTACAAGTAAGATTTGGTTTGGGTTCCATCGCCAAGAATCTCAAGTTGTTCAGGGTTGTTTCTAAGTTTCTTGATAAAATCATGTATTGCTCCATGTTGACTTCTTGAGCCGATTATGTTGGCTAAGCGATATATTATTGCTTTGAAGCCGTAGGTGTGCGCGTAAGCGGTTATTAGTGCTTCGCAAGCGAGTTTTGTGGCTCCGTAAACTGAAATTGGTTCTAATGGGGCATAATCTTCAGGCGTTGGGATTTGCGTTGGTTCACCGTAAACAGTAGAAGAAGATGTGAAGACAAATGCTTCAACACTTCCCGTTATTCTAGTAGCCTCCAAAAGGTTGAATGTAGCCATAACATTTTGTTGAAAATGCGTTTCAGGATCTATTGAACTTAATTGAACTTCGGGATTAGCAGCGAGGTGAAAGACAATATCACAATCTTCTAGAGCCTTTGATACATCCTTTTTGTTTGATAAGTCACCTTTCACGAGTTTAAGGCTGTTGTTGTTTAGATGCTGTTTAATGTTTTGTTTTGTTCCGTTACTAAAGTTATCTAAGACGTTGACGTTGGTTTTTTGTCTCAATAAAGCATCCACTAAATGGCTGCCTATGAAGCCAGCTCCACCAGTAACTAACACTTTATTATCACTGCGCATTTTTTCTCACTAATGCTCCTTTAACACGCTACATCAATTGGTATAAAAGGTAAAGAGTTTACCTTTAAAAAATATTGCCGGAAAATCTCGGATTACCAGTTAACTGGTAAAAACTGGCTATTTCCGGTACATCAGCCTACAATTATTGTGTATATGCTTTATAGGTTGACTTTGTAAACCCAGATTCTGTCTTCTTCATAATAGACTTTTTCAAAGTAATATTTGCTGTCCATTTTTTTTATATAACTATTTAAATTTTGAATGCTAAAAACCCATTTATGGTTTATTACATCAAGGTAAACAGGTTTAGATGTTACCACAACATAACTGACATTGTATTCTTTTAGCAGTCGAATTGTCTCGCTATATAGATTGGCGCCTTCATTAAAAATTACGGCGTGGAACCACATTCGTTTTTCTGCATCTAAAGCTACTAGGTCTTGATGAACATGTGAAAACACGGTGGGTCTCTTGCCGATTGCTCTCAGCCACATGCTCATATCCCAACTATTTACTATGAAGATGTCGTGAGCGTTTGTGTTCTGCTTCACCCAGTCAAAAAAAGCGGTGTAATCTTGTGCGGTAGGCCATGATGCCAGTTCGTTTGTGTGCACAATTGAAGTTACAAGAAATGGGGCTCCAACTAAAGTGGTTATTAAAAAGATTGTTAGGTAGTTTACTGGAATGTTTTTGTTCTTTAATCTGAGTGTACGGTTGAATTTTTTAGCAATGAGCAAAATGTAATTGGTAATTGCGATTGCTATTAGTATGTAAAGGGCGAGTGTAAGATAAGGCACTAATCGATGCGCGTAGAAAAGGGTAGCAGAGAATGGCACATTAACGAGGATGTTGCGGAGTGGTTCAAAAATTGGTGCAATGCCTGCTAAGAATAAAGTGAAACAACAAGAAGCAGGTAGTAAAAGGCTTTCATGTTCTTCAAAATTTTTGTGAAGCACTTTCCATGCGATTTTTACCGCAACTATCCCTACAATTAACCATAGGGTCACGATGGCGAGGTTAGAGATTGGAAGAGACAGTATTTTTGGTATATCCTGTGGGACTAACGTCAGATATGAGCCTGATGCAAATGCCATTATGGAAGCGGTTTTGGAATATGCGTTTCCTTGCTGAATACTTAATGGAGCAATTTGAAATATTATTGGAATTGCTATGCATATGCCTGTCCCAAATATCTCTATTATTGCTTTGAAGATGATTTTTGTTTTTTCTTTGATGAGAAAGGAGAATGCAACGTATCCGAGAAGTGTTAAGGCGTAGTAGAAGACAGTAAAGAGGTGGATGTAAAACATTGTTCCAAATAGAATACCTGTGTACAGTATATCGTGTCTTTGCTTGTTTTTGATATATCTAGTTAAATGTAAAAGTGCTAGAGGGAATAGAAATAGCCCTATGTTTTCTGCTAGTGGGTTCATTGTGACTCCATAGATTAGCAACCATGATACAGAGAAGGCTGTGAAAAAAGTTGCGAGCAAACTTGCATTAACGGATTTTGTTATCTCTAAGCTAAGGAAGAACATTGCCAACATTGTTAATACTCCATAAATTGCTGGGAGTATGCCCATTAACTTTACCAATGGCGCTTGGGTCATGAACTCAAGTGTTACTATTAGAAATTCAAATCCGAGGGGAGTGATGGTGTATGTTGAGGAAGTGCCTTGAGGCGCAAGCGAAAGATGGTCAAAATCGGGGATTCTTCCATTCTCAAGGATAGCATTTACTTTCATGTAATGGTTGTTGGGGTCTAAGTCTAAAAGGGCATTGACTTTCATGAACGGTATAGTTTTCACAATGGTACCAAACGTGATGATTAACGCTAGTATTATGTAGTGGGATTTTTGCAATTGCTGTAATGACGCAAATAAATTTTCTATTTTAGGAGTTATACTATGATGTTTTTTGCGGAAAATCTTAATTAAAATGCTGCTGATGGTCACAAGTGATAGGCTGATGAATACTGAGCTTAGACTTATGCCACATGGTAGTGCGTTTAATAAATAGCCTAGAAGTCCTATTGTTAGTGCGCTGAAGGCGAAGCCTGACATGAGTTTTTCAATTAAAGTGTCTATTTTTTCGCTGAATAATGCGTCTGCTAAGGTGTACCCATGTAATACAAGCGTGAAAATAGCACCGATAATCCATCGAAAGTAAACTAGAGGATACGAGTTGCTAGGGACAGCATACACAGCAAGCGCGGTTACTAGAATTATAATCAGAGGAATCCATAAGTCCTTCGTTTTTTGCATCATTTTGTAGCTTGTCATACCATTTACACTTTTTCTTTGATTTAGTCTTGTTTTGATTAAATCAGTTCTTATGAAAGTTGAGTGAAACTGAGGTACCAGTTATTATTTTTATCTACGTTAACGAATTTTATTGTGTTCCATCCTTTTTTGAGTGTTCCTTCTGGAATGGTAATCGCGTGTGTTAGCCATTTCATTTTTAGGGTTTCTTCTGTTAGTGTTAGGTTGCCAACAAGCATGTTATTTACGTAAACTTCAACTTGAATGGTTGTTGATGTTTCAGGAAAGAGATTGCTGATTGTGAGCGTGGTTTCATTTCCAAAAGACGAGTACAAGAAGTATTCTTTGTATCCACCATTTTCTGTGAAATTATCAAAGATGTCAAGAGCTCCGTCATTGTTAATATCAAAGACTTCAGAGCCTATGTTTATTGAAGATGAATATTGAACTGCGTATATTACAGTATTTTGATCAGGCTTATCTGTCGAGTCTAAACCAAAACCAATGTAGTCTAGGTAAAAGCAATTGGCTACGTCCAAATTCTCTATAAACACTTTGTTTATTTCTCTCAGAATTTCTTTTGGCACTTTTATCTTGTACGTTAACCATTGTCCTCTTTCTTCCTCAACTGATGAGATCTGAGCTACATTTACACCGTTAATGGAAATCTTAATAGGTCCTTTTGTGCCTTTTTTGTGAAAAAGCCCTCGTAGTATTAAGGTAGTTGATGAGTCTGGATTGGTCAAGCAATATAATTTCGAGTTTTCATTGGTTCCATTCCAAGAAAAGGTTCTAAATGTTTCTTGCACTCCGTCTCCATCGAAGTCATAAGAGTCTGCTGTTTCTTTTACGAAGGCAGTTAATGGAAACACAGGCTTAAAGTAGGGTGCATTGAGTAGCGGATAAGCATTCAAGTCATATGATTTAAGCCACTCTTCTGTTTCTTTGCCAACGTAGATGTAATCAACGTGATAATAATTGAGGGCGTATAAAGATTTACTAAGATTATCGCCAAAAATAGTTTTCAAGTCTATGATTCTTTGTTCAAGGTTTTCAATGTAATAATCCGCCATGACTTGAGGAATAGCAATTATGCATACCTCGTCTAGTGAAGCGATAACAAAGCTTGTTGAAGGAGACGTGGCTACGACGGCTTGTAGGGCATTTTCCCGTAACCATTGAATACCTGCCAATTCTTGACTTAGAAAACTCTTGGACCTCTCAGATGATGAAAAAAATTGTTGAAATCCAGGCAGCAATACTAACGAGAACAATGTCCCCAGAATCAAAAGACATTGGATTAATGAAAGAACCTTTTTTTCTTCCAAGTAGTTAACACTTTTGATATGCTCTTCTACAACCATTAGACTCATTGCTACAATTATAGATGCTGGAGCTATAAGATACCAAGCAAACCTATCGTTAACAAGAAAAATCCCAAGTCGATAAGCTTCGGTCGCCACAATTAGAAAAAACATCCACGATGCAAGTATTACAAGTCTGTGCAATGGTATTGTTCTGATAAATTGTCTTGCCTTTTTGCTAGTGAGATATAACAACAAACTAAGCACTAAGGCACAAAACAATACAGGACGAATGAGGTCAACATAACTCATAATCGAAAGAACTGCGTAGGTTTTCATTGCACTAGTTTCTCTGGGTATGCCTGAACATAGTATGTGCAAAAGGTAAGGAGACGCTATCAGAAGGCCAAACGCCATTATTAAAACAAGTGATTTATACACTTTTCTATCGTTACCACCGATGAAAGAAATACCGATGTATGTTAACAACAAACCAAATGCAACAACTGCCATAATGTGATACGATACTGTTATAGTTGCGAGAATTATCCCACTTATAATAATGTTGAGTATAGAAGGTTGTTCAAGAAATTTGATAACCGATATCATGAACAATGGGAATAAAACGAAGCTGGTAAGAGCTGCTACGTATGGAAATACCACAGAATTCATCAGTGGTGCTCCGTTTGTCGCTATCATGACCGGGTGCATTAGTGATGAGAAATAATACAGAAAAGTTGCCATTATTGCATATTTTGGCTGCATATACTTAAGCGCAAGCGTATAATAAGCAATGGTTATTGGTATAGCAAAGATTATTGGCAAGAAGGAAAACAATTGTGGCATTTGTTCTAGATTTATGCCTCCAACTAAACCTATTACAGCAACTAACGCATGAGCCCCGGGGGTATATGCATGAGCAAACTGAGGAAAATACGGGTTCGTTGTGGGTATTTTTGCAGTTTTAATAATAACAGATGAATATTTTATGTGAAAGTATGTATCCCAACCGGTTGGTAAGAAACCCATATTTACAATGATACATAGGTGAATGATAGAAACTGTCACAACTAATAGAATAAAACCGTATCGTGCTTCGCTCATGGTTTCAGCTCCGGCAACAATATTTCTCCTTTAAAAAGTCGTTCATGATCAACAGAGTATATGTAGAATTGCCCATCTAAATCATGATAAACCTCTACTAAATAGGGCTTCTCCTCAATCCACTTTATATACAAAGAAAAACTGTCTTCAGGAGGCAGAACCGTATACTTTTTTTGGCATATATCTATATTAGTAACAAAGACCGCCCTAACAACAATAATATAGTTGACACTAAAATCATGAAGTAGCATCTGTGCTATTTTGTCATCATATCCTCTAATGAAGACTGATGATTGAAGCCACATCCTCTTTTCCAAGTCTTGTGTAGTCAAATCTTGATAAGAGACCGTGAAAACAACAGGTCTTTTTGTAAATGCTCTAATCAGTTCTCCCAGATTGATATCATTAACAATGAATATTTCTCCAGCCTTTGTATTTTTCTCTATCCATCCAAAGAGTGAAACAAAATGTGGTGCGTAGTGCATCACTGTATTGTAATTTATGGCATAGACTGAATATGACTGAATCGATGGTAATGATATCCCAACAATAGCAACTACCACGACAAGTGCAGTTTTCCCTGAAACAGTCGAAGAGTGCAAGTTGATGGACTTAGTAATATAACTTACTAATGGCAATAAGTAGTCGACTATGACAATCCCACTCAACAAACTTAATGCTGATGACAGATATGCCATCACGCGATGCGAAAATATAATAAACCCACCAAATGGGAGACTTGCTAGTAAGGAACGCATTGGGGCAATCAATGATAGAACGATGATGGCAAACATTATTGTGCCCCATGTAACCACAATAAGATAATCACATTTTCTTAAGAGCAGGGTAAGCATTATTCCCAGTAGACCTAAGAACAATGTAGAAATACCTGTCTCAAGTACAAGCCTATTAAAATCAATAAAATAATGAGCAGGTTGCAGCGAAGTTAGCCACATTGCTCCATGAGTAAAGTTAATGGTTGATCCAAAATCCATTAATGAACAAAATTGAATTAAAATAGCAAAAGAAGATATCAGAATGACCTTTAAAAAGCTCATTATTCCCCCCATTTTTTTCTCTAATATGCACAGCATAATTGAGTAAGTGAAAAGTGTGATAGATAAATAAAAATAAATAATAGGATGAATCAATAAGGCAGTACCTAGAATAACACCTGAAAAAAATAGAAAAACTATCTTTTTATGAACCACATATTTCCAGAAAAGAAACAAAACAAGAGGAAAAATTACAGCTCCAAAGTTTTCAGCTAAGGGATTTGTTCCAATCATGTCTATCGCCCACCCCTGCATCATTGTTGTAAAAAATGCCGCGACTAAGCCTGCTCCGCAGTGTTTTGTCAATACGCACCCAAAGACATAGATTGTCAAGAGCAGAGCTACTTCACAGATAACAGGAGAAATAGCCAACATTTGAACAGAATCAAGTCCGGATATCAGCGTCAATGCTACTCCAAGCACATAGTAACCTTGAGATGTAGCATAGGTATTGTATGTAGCATTAGGTGCTGCAGAGAGAGGATCAAAAGTTGGTATTCTACCTGAATCTAAGATTGAGTTTACAGCTCGAAGATTACGATAAGGATCAAGGTCAGCTAGTGTTGTGGCTCCAGTACCAAGGATTGGTATTAACCTGATACCCACTCCGAACATGATCACCATCAAAAGCCCGATACCAACGAGTTTTCGAGAGCGATCCAATTGAAGCACGCCTCACGAGATTCTAAGGTGGTTTCTGTATTTTCTTAGCGTAGCTAAGAGCGTACATATTATCGTAAACAAGGAGATACCAATTACTAGTGGTGTGAGGCGAATTCCCCAAGGAGAGTAATTAAGCAAAAAGCAAAATAGGATAACCACAACAATGCTCAAACCAAAACTGTACGCAATTTTTTCGACACCTTTAATGCTTTTTTCGAATGTAGCTATAAACTCTACAAGAGAATAGCCTGGCAAATAAAGCACGTAAACAACGCTTAGCAAAAACCGAGCATACGTCTGCTCGCCTA